>Ga0233437_1002049_pt1 | contig 32612 bp, 20 predicted proteins | sample SI_122_August201_FD_182714 | JGI IMG/M metagenome (GOLD analysis project Ga0233437, IMG submission 182714) | Seawater microbial communities from Saanich Inlet, British Columbia, Canada - SI_122_August2016_200_MG | ecosystem: Environmental > Aquatic > Marine > Inlet | place: Canada: British... | reverse complement strand
AAGCGAGGAGCTTAATGACATTAATAAGCGTTATCGAATGCGAGGACGCCCCAAAGTATTACTTTGTCACACATTTGAAGAAGCAATAAATACTTATGAACAATATAAAGAAAACGTGATTGCAATAATTTCTGATATCCGATATAATTATAAAGGGAAGATCCACCCAAAAGCTGGCATCAAACTAATAAGACATATGCAAATGCATAACGTGGAATGCCCAATATTACTGCAATCATCAGAATTAGAGAATGAAAAAGATGCTCTGAAAATAGGTGTTAGCTTCCTAAACAAAAACTCTAAAACTCTTTTACATGATTTGCAGAAATTTATCTTAGGAAATTTAGGATTTGGAGATTTTATATTCAGAGATCAAGATGGGAATGAACTTGATCGTGCTGGTTCATTAGAGATTTTCGGAAAGAAATTAAAAACTATCTCAAAGGAATCATTAATATTTCACAGTATTCACAATCATTTTTCTGCCTGGTTAACAGCGCATAGCGAGTTTCTGTTTTCTAAACGATTAAAAGCTATTAACGTTGATGATTTTGATGATATTAATGATTTCAGAAAGACACTTATAGATATATTTAAAGAGGTAAAGCATGTAAGAACACGTGGAAAGATCCTTAAATATGACAGAAATGCATTGAATATAGAAGAGGGTATAATTAGGCTTGCGGATGGTTCTTTTGGTGGTAAAGCAAGAGGATTAGCTTTTTTAAATTCGCTATTTGTTTCTATGGATATCGAAACTAAATATAACGATGTAAGTATAAAGATTCCTAAAACATTTGTAATAGGAACAAGTGAATATGATAAGTTTTTAGATAATAACAATATTGGTTCTTGGCTTGTAGAGAAAAGTGATATTGAGATCAAAGAAGTTTTTGTAAATTGCAAAATATCTGAAGAGTTAAATAATATCTTAACTGAATTTGTAGAAGAGGTTGATTATCCTATTGCTGTCCGCTCTTCAGGGCTGTTAGAAGATTCTCAATCTCAACCATTTGCAGGAATTTATGATACATTTATGCTTCCAAATAATAATATAGAAGATGAGATTCGATTAATACAAATAACAAATGCTATCAAGCTTGTATTTGCATCAGTTTTCTTAAAGACTGCAAGAAATTATCTGGAAAGTATTAACTACAAACTTGAAGAAGAAAAAATGGCTGTAATAATTCAAGAATGTGTTGGGGACCAATTCGAAGGTTTCTATTATCCTCATTTTTCTGGAGTTGGACAATCATACAATTTTTATCCAACTTCTTATTTAAAGAATAGTGATGGAATAGTTTCTTTAGCGGCAGGATTGGGAAAATCAATAGTTGAAGGTGGCAGAGCATTCAGATTTTCACCGAAATATCCAAAAATGGAACTTCTTTCTCAAGATGAATTATTGGGTGAATCACAGAAAGATCTATATGCATTAGATGTACAAAATAAAGATTTTTGTGTTACTGAATATGAAAAGGGAGCAGTAACCCAACTAAAAATAAGAAATGTTGTAAAGCATAGAGCATTAGATCATCTAATTTCTACATGGGATTTTGAGAATGATAGATTAGTTGACGGTGCTGAACCGAATGGTCCTAAAATTGTTACATTTGCCGACATTATTAAGAATAATTACTTCCCACTTGCAGAAATCTGTGAAGATATTTTAGAGATCGGTGAAAATGCTATGGGTGTTCCAATAGAGATAGAATTTGCAGTGAATCTGAATAGCGATTTATCAAAGGGCATTAAACCAACATTCTATGTACTTCAAATAAGACCTCTCACAATAAATACAGATGAAATCTATATTGATTCTGATAATCTTGAAATGGATAAACTATTTCTTTATACATCTGCAGGAATGGGTAATGGAGTAATTTCCGATATTAATGATGTGATCTTTATAGATCCTGATAATTTTGATAGATTAGAAACGCTTCAGATGAAAGAAGAGATAGATTACCTTAACAAAAAAATGAAAGACCTAAATAGACAGTATATATTAATAGGTCCAGGAAGATGGGGCTCACGTGATAGATTCTTAGGTATTCCTGTGCAATGGCATGAAATAAATAAAGCTAAAATAATAGTAGAAACTGGTATGAAAGATTTTATTGTAGATGCTTCGCAAGGAACACACTTCTTCCATAATCTTATCTCTATGAATACTGGGTATTTCACCGTTCCGTATGATTCCCAAACTGATTTTATTGATTGGGAATGGTTAAAAAAACAACCACTTGAAGAAAAGACAAAACATTTTATTCATATCCAAACAGATGACCCAACTGTAATAAAAATGGATGGAAGAAATGGAATTTCATTTATCTATAAAACTTAACATCATGTGGAGCAATTGTGAAATTAGAAGATTTAAATAAATATTACAATAAATTTAAGTTCGGTGAAGATATCTTTCACCGATTAATGAAGAAAGAGATTAAGGAGATCTTGCTTATTTCAAGCATTTATGATGCTTATGTATTAGAACAGGACAGTAGGATTTCAGAACAGGTTTTTGGTGAGTATCAACAACTTAATTTAATGATGGCTCCACGTATCACGACAATATCTTTCACAGATGACATAAGTTCTGTTTTAGAAAATAAAAAATTTGATGCTGTAATTATAATGATGCGAGTCGGAGCAGAAACACCTGGTAGACTGTGCAATTATATTAAAAAATATAGAGCTGATCTTCCTGTTCTTCTTTTACTAAATAAAAAATCTTACATTGAACTAGTTGAACAAAAACCAGAAATATTGTCACCTTTTGATGAAGTTTTTATTTGGAATGGAGATTCAAAGTTATTTGTTGCAATGATCAAACTAACCGAAGATCTTTTGAATGTTGAAAACGACACAAAAATTGGTGATATTAGAATAATTCTTCTTATTGAGAGCTCAATTGATTATTATTCAACCTTTCTACCACTTATTTATTCTGTTAATATGCAGCTTACCGAAGAATTAATAGATTCAGAGAACGAGATAATTAATAAAAGATTAAAGATGCGAGCACGTCCAAAAATATTAATGGCTCATAATTATGAAGCTGCGATTTCAATCTATAACAAGTACAAAAAAAATATTATAAGTGTAATATCAAATGCTAATTTAAAAATTAATGATACTTTTGCAACTCATGGTGGCATAAAACTAATAAAGGTTATCAGAGAAGAAAACCCTTCGATGCCTTTGTTATTACAATCTGCTGATGAGAGTATAGAAGATGAAGTAAAAAAACTAAATGCGGAGTTCATCTATAAATACTCACCAACACTGTATCAAGATCTGAAGGAATTTTTAAAAACAAATCTGGGTTTTGGTGAATTTATTTTCCTTGATTCAGAGGGTGTTGAGTTAGCAAGAGCAAGAACACTATATCATCTTGAAAAAACACTTGAGAGAATTTCTGAAGAATCAATATTGTATCATACTAACAAAAACCAATTTTCATCATGGTTAATGGCTCATAGTGAACTTGGAATTGCCAAAAAACTAAAAGAAATTACAGAGGCAGACTTTAATTCTACAGAAGAGATAAGGCAATATTTACTTAATACAATTAGGAACGTAAGGCAGTCACAAAATCGTGGGAAAGTTATCAATTTTAATCCTGCAGTCTTTACTGAAGAAGATAAAATCATCCAACTCTCAGATGGCTCATTGGGTGGTAAGGGAAGAGGATTGGCTTTTTTCAACGCACTTCTAACAACAGTTGATATCGGAAAAGACTATGATAACGTTAAAGTGAAAATTCCAAAAACTGCTATAATAGGTACGAATGAATTTGATCTTTTTATAAGTAAGAACGGAGTCGTTTCAAATGATATTCTAAACAGTAGTGATAAAGAGATAAATGAATTCTTTATGAGTGGCAGTTTGACACCCGAATTGATCTCGAAACTAAAGGTACTAATTAAAAATATTAAAACACCATTGGCAATAAGATCTTCAGGTTTACTAGAAGATTCACAATCACAGCCTTTTGCAGGAATATACCAAACCTATATGCTTCCAAATAATAATACTGATGATAATATTAGATTAAAACAACTATGTAATGCAGTAAAACTTGTATTAGCATCACCATTTTTAGAAGGAGCCAGAAAGTATATAGAGAGCATTAATTTTAAGATAGAAGAAGAGAAAATGGCAGTAATAATTCAAGAAGTAGTTGGCTCAAAAGACAAGGAAGATCTCTTTTATCCTCACTTTGCAGGAGCAGCACAATCATATAACTTCTATCCACCTAAAGATATGTCTCATGAAGATGGAATTGTGGCATTAGCAGCTGGTTTGGGAAAGGCAGTTGTAGATGGAGAACGGGCATTCAGGTATTGTCCAAAATATCCAAGAGTTAATTTACTGGAACCTGTAGGGATTGTTGAGAATAATCAGAGAGACTTCTATGGAGTTGATCTATCTATAGGAAATAACAAAAGTGTGAGTAGTGAAGATAATTTTGTTGTAAAAAAGAGGATAAGATCTTCACATAAAGAAGGTGTATTCAAAGAGATCACTTCTGTTTGGGATTATGAACGATTCCAGTTTCTTGATGGGTCATTTATTCGTGGTCCAAGAATGTTAACTTATCGTAATCTCATATTTTATAAGAACTTTCCACTTTCTGATATTTTGTTACGTATTCTTGAATTTGGGCAAATTGCTAGTGGAGTTCCAGTAGAAATAGAATTTGCTGTAAACCTTTGCGATAAGCCAACATTTTATATGTTGCAGATTAGGCCACTATCAGTTAACAAAGAAAACATTAATATTAAATTAGATAAAATTAGGCGCGATGAAATGATACTTTCTACAACAAGAGCAATGGGAAATGGAATTTTAAAAAATATTAAGGATATTGTATTTATAGATCCAGAAAAATTTGATAATACGCAAACTCTTAAAATTGTTTCTGAGATAGAAAAAATTAATAATTATTTAGATGAGAATGATAGAGAATATATTCTATTAGGACCAGGCAGGTGGGGAACAAGTGATAGATTCCTCGGTGTTCCTGTACGTTGGGCACAAATAAATAAAGCAAAAATAATTGTTGAAGCAAGCCAAGAAAATTTTACAGTAGAAGCTTCACAGGGAAGTCACTTCTTTCATAACTTGGTTGCAATGAATGTTGGCTACTTTACTGTTTCTCATTCATCAGATTCTGATTTTATTGATTGGCAATGGCTAAAAACATTACCTGTAAAACAATCTGGGGAGTATGCTGTTCACGTAGAATTAGAAGAGCCAATGAAAACACAAATAGATGGGAAACAAGGAATTGCGGTCATTTCTAAAACAATCAAATAGTGTAAATTTTAAGTGCCAATATAAACACTTGACATATAGTTTTGTTTTTAAAGTTTGTTGACGCAATAAAATATAGTTCCAGAAAATAAAAAAATAAGGAGATCAGTATTATGACAATGCAAGAATTTTTAGCTGACATTAAAGCAAAAAACCCAAATCAACCAGAATTTATGCAAGCAGTAGAAGAAGTTGTAGAAACTATTTGGGATGTATACGAATCAAATCCAGTTTATGTTGAGGCAAATATCCTCGAGCGAATTATTGAACCGGAAAGAGCAATATTATTCCGTGTACCTTGGGTACGTGATAATGGTAAGGTTGAAGTTAATCGTGGTTACCGTGTTGAGTTCAACAGTGCAATTGGACCATATAAAGGTGGATTACGTTTTCACCCGAGTGTGAACCTTAGCATATTAAAATTCCTTGGATTTGAGCAGGTGTTTAAAAATAGTCTTACTACTCTACCAATGGGTGGTGGTAAAGGTGGATCAGATTTTGATCCTAAAGGCAAAACTGATGGTGAAGTTATGCGTTTCTGCCAAAGTTTTATGAGTGAACTTTTCCGTCATATCGGTGCAAATACTGATGTTCCTGCTGGTGATATTGGTGTTGGTGGAAGAGAGATCGGTTTTATGTTCGGTCAATACAAGAAACTTCGCAATGAATTTGTTGGTGTTCTTACAGGTAAGGGACGTAACTGGGGTGGAAGTTTAATTAGACCTGAAGCTACAGGTTATGGTCAAGTATACTTCGCTAAAGAAATGCTCAAAACAAAGGGTGATTCATTTGAAGGTAAAATTGTAACCGTTTCAGGTTCTGGAAACGTTGCTCAATACGCTACAGAAAAGGTTATAGAATTTGGTGGAAAAGTTGTAACAATGTCAGATTCTGCTGGATTCATTTATGATCCAGACGGTATTACACAAGAGAAACTTGAATATGTTATGGAACTTAAGAATGTTAAGCGTGGTAGAATTAAAGAGTATGCTGAAGAGTTTGGTGTAGAATATTTCGAAGGTAAAAGACCTTGGAGTATCAAATGTGATATAGCTCTTCCTAGTGCAACTCAAAATGAGATTAATGGTGAAGAAGCTCAATTACTTATTGATAACGGATGTATCTGTGTTTCTGAAGGTGCAAATATGCCTTCAACACCAGAAGCTATAGAAGTTTATCTTAAGTCAAAAATTCTTTATGGTCCTGGAAAAGCAGCTAACGCTGGTGGTGTTGCTACATCAGGTCTTGAAATGTCTCAGAATAGTCTTCGTTTTAATTGGACGCGCGAGGAAGTTGATGAAAAACTTCATAGAATTATGAAAGACATTCACGAACAATGTGTTACATATGGTACTGAAGGTGATTTTGTTAATTATGTTAAAGGTGCAAATATTGCTGGATTTATAAAAGTTGCAGATTCAATGGTAGATCACGGTATTGTTTAGTTAATATCATATAAATTGAATTAAACCCCCGAGAATTCGGGGGTTTTTTTTGTGTAACTTAATCATTTCGATTAAAGTCAAATAGAAATATATTTAAAGTTTACATTTATGTGTAAATGTAAACTATATAAATGGTTGCCAGCATAAAATAAATAAATATCACAAAGATTGACAAGAATATTTACAAAATCTTTTTGACGTTATAAAATAAAAAAAAACGGAGGGTATGATGGATAAGCAAAAATTCATCGATCAAGTTGCTGCAAAAAATCCTGCACAGCCAGAATTTCTTCAGGCTGTAAAGGAAGTTGTCGATTCGGTATGGGATATTTATATGGCAAATCCCAAGTTCAAAGAAGCAAAAATAATGGACAGGATCGTAGAACCTGAAAGAACAATTATGTTCAGAGTTCCATGGACGGATGATAACGGTGGAGTACAGGTTAACCGTGGTTATCGTATTGAATTTAACAGTGCAATTGGACCTTACAAAGGTGGTCTTCGCTTTCACCCAAGTGTAACATTAAGTATACTTAAATTCTTGGGTTTCGAACAAATTTTTAAAAACAGTCTGACTACACTTCCAATGGGTGGTGGTAAAGGTGGATCAGATTTTGATCCTAAAGGAAAATCAGATAATGAAATCATGAGATTTTGCCAAAGTTTCATGGCTGAACTTTTCCGTCATATAGGTGCAAATACAGATGTGCCAGCTGGTGATATTGGTGTTGGCGGTCGTGAGATCGGATTTCTTTTTGGAATGTACAAGAAACTTCGTAATGAATTTGTTGGCGTTCTCACAGGTAAGGGACTTAACTGGGGCGGAAGCCTTATAAGACCAGAAGCTACAGGTTTTGGAAATGTTTATTTTGCTGAAGAAATGTTAAAAACCATTGGTGATAATTTCTCTGGAAAGATCGTAACAGTTTCAGGTTTCGGTAATGTTTCTTGGGGTGCTATTCAAAAGGTAAATGATTTAGGTGGAAAAGTTGTAACACTATCCGGCCCTGATGGATACATTTATGATGAAGATGGAATAACTGGCGATAAAGTAGACTTCTTACTTGAAATGAGAGCTTCAAATCGTGATGTTGTAAAAGATTATGCAGATGAATTTGATGTTCCATTCTTTGAAGGGAAGCGTCCTTGGGAAGTTAAATGTGATATTGCACTTCCGTGTGCTACACAGAATGAACTTGGTGAAGATGATGCAAAGCTTCTTATAGCTAATGGCTGCATGTGTGTATCAGAAGGTGCTAATATGCCTTCAACACCAGAAGCTGTAGAAGTATTCCAAGAAGCAAAAATTCTTTATGCTCCAGGTAAAGCAGCTAATGCTGGTGGGGTAGCTACAAGTGGTCTTGAAATGTCACAAAATAGTCTTCGTTTTAATTGGACACGCACAGAAGTTGATGAAAAACTTCATAGAATTATGAAAGACATCCACGAGCAGTGTGTTACTTATGGAAAAGGCGGTGATTACGTAGATTATGTAAAAGGCGCAAATATTGCTGGATTCATGAAAGTTGCAAATGCAATGCTTGATCATGGTGTAGTTTAAAATAGCAAATTAATATATTAATTAAGAGCCTGTAGAATTCTGCAGGCTTTTTCTAATTAGTACATAAAAATCTTTACTTCAAATCAAGTGTTTATAAATGTGATTTCATTATAATTCGGAGGGGTTAAATGAACCAACATATTTCAGGATCAGCACAAATTGGAGAAGAAACCAAACTTGGTTTTAATTGTGTGATATTGGATGATGTAGTTATTGGAACAGGTTGCATGATTGGGCATAATGTGGTTATTCACAAAGGAAGCGTGATTGGAAACAATGTTCGTATTGATGATAATACGATAATTGGGAAAACACCTCTAAGCTCACCTCGCAGCATTTTCAAAGTTGATCCAAATTTAAAACCTTCTAAAATTGGTGATCAATGTCAGATTGGGGCAAATGTAGTAATTTACGTACAATGTGAAATCGGAAGTAACTGTCTTATTGCAGATCTAGCCACTATAAGAGAAAATGTAACTATTGGTAATCTAAATATTATTGGAAGAAATGTATCAATAGAAAATTTTGTGACAATTGGTGAGAGATGCAAACTAGAAACTAACTGTTATATAACTGCATATTCAAAGATCGAAGATTATTGTTTTGTTGCTCCTGCAGTTGCAACCAGTAATGATAACTACATGGCTCGAGATAAAGAACGTTTTAATCACTTCAAAGGTATTACGATGAAAAAGGGAAGTCGTATTGGTGTTAATTCTACAATCATGCCGGGAAAAACAATTAATGAAGATAGTATGATTGCAGCAGGAAGCCTTGTAACAAAAGATGTGCCATCAAGTGAAATTTGGATGGGAAGACCTGCGAAATTAAAATCAAAAGTTAAAGATGCACAATTATTAAAGAATAATTTGGATAAAAAATGAAAACATTAGTTATAATACCAACATATAATGAAGCTGAAAATGTTTCAGCAATCATAGATGCCGCACTAAAGCAGAAGAAGAGCATCGATGTTCTTATCGTTGATGATAATTCACCTGACGGGACTTCCAACATTGTAAAAGAAAAACAAAAGAAAAACAAAAGAATTCATTTATTAGAACGTGAAGGAAAAATGGGACTTGGTTCGGCTTATGTAGCTGGATTTAAATTTGCACTTGATAAGGATTATGATTATATCTTCGAGATGGATGCAGATTTCTCACACGATCCTGATGATATTCCAAGAATGTTGGATGAAATAGAAAATGCTGATTTGGTGATTGGTTCAAGATATTTAAAGGGTATCAATGTTGTAAATTGGCCTCTGCGTAGATTGATACTTAGTTTCTTTGCAGCACAATATGCTAAAGTTATAACAGGAATGAGAATTAATGATCCAACAGGCGGATTTAAATGCTTTAGAAAGGAAGTACTTGCAAGCATTGAATTGGACGATATCCTCTCAGACGGCTATTCGTTCCAAATTGAAATGAACTTTAGAACATGGGTTAAAAAATTTAGAATTAAAGAGCTTTCAATTGTTTTTACTGATAGGCGAGTTGGGCAATCTAAAATGTCTAAAAAGATAGTTCGTGAAGCTATAATTGTTGTTTGGAAATTAAAATATTATCAATTAAAAAAAAGGATCAAATGAAAATTATAAAAGAACTTAGAATTGAAAAACTTGTATATAAAGGTCTTGGACTAGGCTTTGAAAATTCAAATGCTGTTTTTGTTTCCAATGCTGTTCCTGGTGATGTTGTTGATGTGCAGGTATTAAGCACAAGAAGACAGGTAAGTTTTGGAAAAATTGAAAAAATAGTTAGCAAATCATCCAAAAGAATTGATGCAGATTGTGAAGTTTTTGGAAAGTGTGGAGGCTGTGACTGGCTCAATATTTCCTATGATGATCAATTAAAATATAAGCAAATGATAGTTGAAGAAATCTTTCAAAATATTGAAGTTGGAAAGATCAATGAAATTATAGATTCGGGTAAGGAACCATATAGGAATAAGAGTTTTTTCCCAGTTGCAAAAAGAGATGGGAAGCCAATTACAGGTATGTTTGAGAGTAGATCACATAATGTAATACCACACGATATTTGCAAACTTCAACCACAACTTTTTGATGATATTTGTGGAAAAATCATATCATACACAGAAGCTTCTAAGATGCAAGTTTATAATGAACGAAATCACTCAGGGAACATCCGTCATATTGGTATCAGATATGCAGAAAAAACTAACGAAATAATTGTGATCCTTGTAACCAGAAATCGTAAAATACCTTTCTCAAAACAACTTGAAAGAATTTTGTTAGAAGCTTATCCAAATATTGTTGGAATAATACAGAATATAAATACAGAGAAAACAAATGTGATTCTTGGTGATGATGAAAAGATATTATTTGGACGTGATTATATTATTGAGCAGATAAGAAATACGAAATTTAAACTTAACTATAAATCATTTTTCCAAGTAAATACAAAACAAGCTGAGAAAATGTACGAATTTGTAAAACAATATATATCAGAAGATTCGAATGTTATTGATGCATATTGCGGTGTAGGTTCAATAGGAATTTATCTGGCAGATAAAGCAGCAAAAGTAATTGGAATAGAGAACAATGTAAAAGCTGTGCAGAATGCAAAAGAAAATGCGAAACTTAATAAAATTGAGAACTGTGAATTTGTTGCTGGTTATGTAGAAACAGAATTGCAAAAAGTTCTTAAAGCTAATAAAATTGATACAATAATTTTTGATCCACCTCGCAAAGGACTTGAACAAAGAATTATCGATAGCATCCCAACCGATATAAAGAAAATTATCTACATTAGTTGTGATCCGATGACTCAGGTTAGAGATGTAAAACTATTCATGGAAAAAGATTTTGTGCCAAAAGAGATGCAACCAGTAGATATGTTTCCGCATACATATCATATTGAGAATATAATTATTTTAGAGAGATAATTCCATTCCCCATACAAAGGGATTTTTTGTAGTGACGATCATCCTTAATAGTCAAATAAATTGTACAATTGTTAATATAGCTTGATTCATATAACAATCATATTCATATATTATTGACATATTTAGATATAATAAAATTTTTGAAAAAATATTTTTGAGGTGATTATGTTTAAGCTTGATGAAAAACATTTAGACAAAGCAAAGGAGTTTGCGGCTCATAACAGAAAAAAGAAGAATTGCGGGTATTGTTATGACCGAGGTTATATTGGAACTACACCAGAAAACACATTGGTATTATGCCCTAAATGTGTTGATGTAGATAAGGTAATGGAAGCATGGAAAAATTATGTAAAGGATATTCCTGAGCTTAAAGAACAATATAGCGAGTTATTTGAGGACGAAGAAGAACAGTCTGTCGAATAAAGTTAATAAATTATGTTTGAAAATACTAGGAGAATAAATGTATAGCAAAGTTGATGTAAAAGAGAAAACATCTACTCTTGAAAAGAGAATTCGAGAATATTGGGTAAAAAATAATATAGCAGTAAAGAGTGAAACAAGTCGTGATAAAGCAGAAAAATTTGTTTTTTTTGAAGGACCACCTACAGCTAATGGAATGCCGGGAATTCATCATGTAATTGCCAGAACACTAAAAGACTCAGTTTGCCGTTACAAAACGATGAAAGGATTTCAAGTAAAAAGAAAAGCTGGTTGGGATACGCACGGACTACCTGTAGAGATCGAAGTAGAAAAACAGCTTAAACTTAAAGATAAAAAAGAAGTTGAAGCTTACGGACTTGAAAAGTTTAACCATAAATGCAGGAACTCCGTATTTTCCTATGAAAAAGAGTGGCGTGAAATGACCAAAGAGATGGGATACTGGATCGATCTTGATAATCCATATATCACACTTGAAAATGACTATATTGAGACTGTTTGGTGGATTTTGAATGATTTCTTCAAAAAGGGATTGATCTATAAAGGACATAAAATAGTGCCTTATTGCCCAAGTTGTGGTACTCCACTTTCTAGCCATGAAGTTGCACAAGGTTATAAAGAAACAGAAGATCCTTCTGTATTTGTCAAATTCAAACTGATAGATGAAGAGAATACATACTTTTTAGCTTGGACTACAACACCTTGGACGCTTATATCTAATGTTGCGCTTGTAATGCATCCTGACTCAAAATACGTTAAAATAAAACTAGAGAATGAAAGTCTGATCTTAGCAAAAGCAAGATTAGAGATCATTGATGAAGAATACGAAATAGTTGAGGAATATAAGGGAAGTGAACTTGAACATACAGAGTATGATCAACTATTCCCATTTATAAAACCTGAAGAGAAAGCTTTTTATGTTGGGCTTGCAGATTATGTGACAATGGATGATGGAACTGGTATTGTTCATACAGCTCCTGCATTTGGTCAGGATGATTACGACTTAGGAAAAAAATATGGATTACCAATCATTCAGCCTGTAGATGGTGCTGGAAAATTCAATGATAAAATTACTGACTGGTCAGGTGTATTCGTTAAAGATGCCGATAAGGAGATTATCAGAAATCTAAAAGATAGAAAATTATTGTATAAAAGAAAGCAAATAACTCATAGTTATCCTTTCTGCTGGCGATGTGACAGTCCGCTTATTTATTATGCACGTTCAAGCTGGTATATAAAAACAAGCGAATACAAGCAGCAGATGATCGATAATAATAATAAAATCAACTGGTTTCCAGATTTTGTCGGAGAAAAGCGCTTTGGTGAATGGTTAGAGAACAATATCGATTGGGCGATCTCTAGGGATAGATTTTGGGGAACACCATTAAATGTTTGGGTTTGCCCGGATTGTGGAAAACATGAAAGTGCCGGTTCTATAAAAGAATTACGTGAAAAAGGAAAGATGCAAGATGGTTCAACTGTTCCTGAAGATATAGAATTACACAGACCATATGTGGATGGAATAGAATTTAAATGTGAATGTGGTGGAAAGATGAAGAGAACACCAGAAGTTATTGACTGCTGGTTCGATAGTGGCGCAATGCCATTCGCGCAATGGCACTATCCGTTTGAAAATAAAGATAGATTCTTTGAAGAACTTTTCCCTGCAGATTTTATAAGTGAAGGTATCGACCAAACACGTGGCTGGTTCTACTCATTATTAGCAATATCGACAATTCTTACAGGAGAATCTTCCTACAAAAATGTTTTAGTTAACGATCTTATTCTTGATAAAAAAGGACAAAAGATGAGTAAGAGCAAAGGCAATTCTGTTGATCCAATGAAGCTTATGGAGGAGTATGGTGCAGATGCAATCCGTTGGTATTTATTAGCAGTAAGCCCACCATGGATTCCTACAAAGTTTGATGAACAGGGCGTTATAGAAATTGTTAATAAATTCTTTGGTACACTGAAGAATGTTTACTCATTTTATGTAACTTATGCAAATATAGATAATTTCGATGCTGCAAAATATGAATTTAATGAGAACAAAGTTATTGAAATTGATAGGTGGATCATCTCAAAATTGAATAATCTGGTTGAAGTTGTTACGAACAGTAATGATAAATACCATCCTACAAAGAGCGTTCGAGCTATCCAGGATTTTGTGATTGATGATTTAAGTAACTGGTATGTACGTCGTTGCAGAAGAAGATATTGGGAGATGGAACTTTCCGATAATAAGAAAGAAGCATATCTTACTTTATATCATGTATTGGTGGAAGTTTGTAAATTAATTGCTCCAGTTGCACCATATCTTTCAGAGGAAATCTACAAGAATCTTACAGGCAAAGAAAGTGTGCATTTAGATGATTATCCAATTGGAAATAAGAAGGTAATCGATACAAAACTAGAAGAAGAAATGGATTCTGTAATTAAGCTTGTTTCATTGGGAAGAGCTGCGCGTAATGCCTGTCAGATAAAGGTTAGACAAACTCTTGGAGCGCTTTATGTTCCAGAAAAATACAAACAACTTATTGCTAGAATGGAAGACCTTATAAAAGAAGAGATCAATGTAAAAGAGATCAAGTACATTGCAGATAAAGATAGTTTTGTTACTTATGAATTTAAGGCAAATTTCAAGGTGATGGGTCCGAAATACGGTAAGCATATTAAACGTATTGTAGCTGCTTTAGAGCAAATGGATTCAAATCATATCGTGGAAACTCTTCATAAAAATAATGAATATTATTTAGAGATGGATGGAAGTACTTTTAAGCTTACTGAAGAAGATTTGAGCATTTCTATAAAAGATAAAGAGGGATTTGTTTTTGAATCTTATAATCAAGAGTTGTTTGTAGCCTTAGATACAGCATTGAATGATGAACTTATTGAAGAGGGACTTGCTCGTGAGCTTGTTGCCAAGATCCAGAATACTCGTAAAGATAAAGGAATGGATATCATGGATCGCATTAAAATTTTCTATGTTGGAAGCAATTTGATACAAAATGTTTTCACTAAATATGCAGATTACATAAAAGCAGAAACATTATCCGATTCCTTCCATTGTTGTAAGGGTGAACAAGAAGATATGATAACATGGGATATTAACGGCAATGAAGTATTTATGACCGTTGAAAAGAATTATATTATTAAGAAGAAATATAAATAAACAGGAGAGAAACAATGGCAAAGATCAAACCTTTTTACGGAGTAAGACCTGCCGCAGATAAAATATTAGATGTAGCATCTCCACCTTATGATGTTTTGAATTCAGCTGAAGCTAGAGAAGAAGTTAAAGGTAAACCACATAGCTTTTTGCATGTTGTAAAACCTGAAGTAGACCTTCCTGTAGATATCGATCTTTATAGTGAAGACGTGTATCAGAAAGGAAGAGAAAATCTTTATAAAATGTTAAATGAAGGTGTTCTTATTCAGGACGATAAACCTTGTTTTTATCTCTATCGTCTAGTTATGGGAGATATTGATCAAATTGGTCTGGTTGTGGGAGCATCAATAGAAGATTACGAAAAAGGTATCATTAAGAAACATGAGCATACCAGAGCTGTAAAAGAAGCTGATAGAATTAAACATGTAGATACTTTGAACGCCAATACAGGTCCAGTTTTCCTTACTTATCGCGCACGCAAAGACATAAATGAGATTGTTGATGAAATTATCAAAGAAAATCCACTTTATGATATAGCAACAGAAGATGGGATCAAACATATTTTTTGGAAGATCGATCAGCAAAATGATATTGAGAAAATATTAAGTATTTTTTCTGATATAGATTTCTTGTATGTTGCAGATGGACATCATCGTTCGGCTTCTGGAACTAAAGTAGGGAAGACCAGAAGAGAAGCTAATTCTGCTCATACTGGAGAAGAGGAATATAATTATTTTCTTTCTGTTATTTTCCCTGATAATCAGCTTTATATTATGGATTACAATAGAGTTGTGAAAGATATGCATGGAAATTCAGTTGAAGATTTCTTGGAAAAAGCGGCAGAAAATTTCGATGTTAAGGTTCATAGTAAAACTGAAGGTTACAGTCCTAATAAATTGCATAATTTTGGAATGTATTTAGATGGAACTTGGTATAGTCTTACAGCCAAAGATGGTACTTTTGATGAAAATGATCCTGTGAAATCACTTGATGTTGCAATTCTTCAAGACAATCTACTAAATCCTATATTGGGAATTGGTGATCCAAGAAAAGATAAGAGAATTGATTTTGTAGGTGGAATCCGCGGTTTGGAAGAGCTATCCGGACGAGTTAATAAAGGTGAAGCTGTAGCATTCAGTATGTTCCCAACCTCAATAGAACAGCTCATGGCAATTGCAGATGCAGACGAAGTGATGCCACCAAAATCAACATGGTTCGAACCTAAGCTTCGTTCTGGTGTAATTACTCATTTACTGGATTAATTCGGTGTTGAGAAAGAGAAATGAAAAAATTTGCAATAATTAGTTTAGGATGTTCTAAGAATCTTGTTGATAGTGAGGTTTTTGCTTATATTACTGAGACTGCTGGATATACCTTAACAGAAGAAACTATAGAAGCTGAAGTGATTATTGTGAATACATGTGGATTTATTCTTGATGCTAAAGAGGAATCTATCTCTACAATTCTAGAAGCTGCTGATCTTAAGAAATCTGGAAAATGTAGAAAATTAATTGTTACTGGTTGTCTGGTAAAAAGATATTATGATGACATCAAAAATTCATTTCCAGAGATTGATACTGTAATCCAATTAAAGGATTTTAACGCTTTTAAAAAAATATTTGAAATAAGTTCTGCAGAAAACCGTAAACTGCTCACACTTCCTCATTTTGGCTACTTACGCGTAAGTGACGGATGTAATAATCATTGCTCATATTGTGCAATACCCGCAATTAGGGGTCATCTTAAAAGTGTTCCAATAGAAAATTTGGTTTCCAGTACAGAAGCATTGGTTGCAAATGGTGTTCGAGAGATAATCCTTACAGCTCAAGATACTGCACAATATGGTGTTGATATCTATGGAGAACAGAAACTTCCTGAACTATTGCAAAAATTGCATGCAATAAAAAACTTAGAGTGGATAAGAATATTGTATCTGCATCCAGCTCATATTTCATCTGAATTGATAGATTCGATGGCTGAACTACCAAAGATTTGCAAGTATTTTGAGATTCCAATTCAACATATTAGCAACGAAATTCTTGGCAGTATGAACAGAAAAGTTACAAAAGAAAGAATAGTGCAAATAATTTCTGAGATTCGTTCTAAAATGCCTGATGCAGTTGTTAGAACAACGCTAATCACTGGCTATCCTGGTGAGACAGAAGAGAGATATATTGAGCTAAAAGACTTTGTGAAGGAATTGAAATTTGAACGATTGGGTGCATTTGCTTATTCCAAAGAAGAAGATACACCTGCATATGATCTTGAGCTACAAGTATCAGAAGAAATTGCAGAGCAGAGGAAAGATGAACTCATGCAGATCCAACAGAATATTTCCGAGGAATTTCTTGCTGGATTGGTTGGGAAAAAGATACAAGTAATAATTGATACAATAAGTAAAGAAGAAGAATTTGTTTTTGAGGGTAGAAGTTATTTTGATTCACCTGAAATTGATGGAATGGTTTTAATTACAGAAGGAAAAGCAAATATAGGTGAGATCGTAAATGTTGAGATTATTGATGCTTGGGAATATGATCTTATTGGAAAAATTGTTTAACATATTGGAGGATAAATGAATAAAGGGATTGCACTAACCGGAATAAAACCAACAGGAACTCCTCACATTGGGAATTATTTTGGTGCAATAAAACCAGCTATAGAGCTTACTAAAGAATATGATGCACGTTATTTCATTGCAGATTATCATGCTTTGAATACTATAAAAGACCCGCAGCTAATAAATGAGATGACATACGAAGTGGCAGCTACATGGCTTGCATGTGGATTAGATCCGAAGAATGCTCTTGTTTATAGGCAATCGCAAGTCCCTCAGACTTTTGATCTTTCTACAATTTTACTAGCGTTTACTTCCAAAGGTCTTATGAACAGGGCGCATGCATACAAAGCTATGGTACAGAGTAATAATGAACTCAAAAGAGATCAAGATGATGGAGTTAATATGGGATTATTCACTTATCCGGTATTAATGGCAGCAGATATATTACTATTTGATTCTGATGTAGTTCCTGTTGGAAAGGATCAGGCTCAACATTTAGAAATGACTATTGATATAGCTCAAAGTGTTAATCATATTTATAAAAAAGATGTTCTTACCATTCCCAAACCTCTTATAAGAGAAGCTACTCAAACAGTGATTGGTTTAGATGGAAGAAAAATGAGTAAAAGTTACAATAATACAATCCCATTATTTCTTCCAACTAAAAAACTAAGAAAGTTGATCATGAAGGTTGTTACAAACTCTCAGACAATTGAAGAAGTAAAAGATCCTGATAAATGCAATGTTTTTACACTTTATAAACTATTCACATCAAATGATCAGCAGAATATTTTACGTGAAAAATATCTTGCAGGTGGAATGGGTTGGGGACATGCGAAACAGGAATTATTTGAGGTAATGGAAGAAATGGTTTCTCCAATGCGCGAGAAATATGATGAGCTTATGAATAATAAAGACTTCATTGATAAGCTCTTAGATGAAGGCTCAGAAAAAGCTCAAGAGATAGCTTCTGAGAAAATGAAATTAGTGAAGAATATTTTAGGATTTAAGTAACTAATATTTAATCTATTCTTACACCAATTTATGGTTGACACTAAAAAGGTGCACAAATAAATGTGTTTCGCAGTAAGTAATTAGGAGTAATAATGTATACAGTATTAATGGTAATACATGTAATAATTTCAATATCTTTGATATTAGTGATTTTAGCTCAATCAAGTAAAGGTGGAGCACTCGACGGAATGGTTGGTGGAGCTGCATCTAATGTTCTTGGTGGCCAAGGCGCTTCAAAATTTTTGAAGAATGCTACACAGATCCTTGCAATTCTTTTCATGATAAATTGCATTTTGCTCGCTTTTCAATTAAAAGGAAAGAAAGCTACAACTGGAAGTAAGGCAGTTGACAAAATGAAAGAAGAGCAAGTTGTAGAACAGCCGCTTGAGCAGGAAGAGCTTCCAGTAATTCCGGTTGAAGAACCAGCTAAAGAAGCAACTGAATAAGAGATTCGCAGAAGTGGTGGAATTGGCAGACACGCAAGACTAAGGATCTTGTGCCATCTAATGGTGTGCGGGTTCAAGTCCCGCCTTCTGCACCAATACAAAAGCCGTTCGAAAGAGCGGCTTTTTTTTCTAGCAATATATTAATTAACAATTACATTGTTTATAACAAATAGGAGGTAAGAATGAAAAAATTTATCATCTTATTAATTATTACTTTATTCAGTCTGAGTTTACTGTCAGAAAGCCCTCAATCAAATGATCCTATAAAGGAAAATCTAAATGACCAGAGCACCTATGCAGGATCTGCATTAGCTTCCCACGAAGATATGATTAAATATGGTACGCCCCTACAAGCAAAAGCAATGGTTATTGATGCAATCATCTATATGCAAGAAGTAGGTACAGAAAAAGCTTTTATAGATTTCAAAAATAAAGCTGGGAAATTCCATTTTAAAGATCTATATATTTTTGTTTTTGATATGGACGGTAATGTCTTAAGCCACGGAGCAGAAGAAGCATTGATCGGTAAGAATCTTATCGACTTGAAAGATTCAGCGGGGAAGTATTTTGTTAAAGCTTTTCTTAAACTTATGAATGAGTCTAATAATGGATGGATCGAGTATTACTGGAGAAATTATGAGACTCAGAAAGTTGAAATGAAGCTAACTTATCTTACAAAATTCAATGATGATATATTTATTGGATGTGGAGCTTATCAGCCAAGGCATTAAGGTAAAATAACAAAGTCCTCACCACATAATTTCCAGCTACCATAGTCATAATAAAAGTACGATAAATCACCATTCTCATCTGAAGGTTCATTTAATGAAGTGTTATCTAGATGCATTACAAAAGAAGCAGTAGCAAAATCACCATTAATTACAATATCTATATTATCAAAGGTCATTTCATTAAAGTCATTTAATCTAATTTCCCATCTAATACTCTCTGAGCCATAAGAATATCCATTATGATTGAACAATTGATGATAATTTTGCATTATACCATTAAGATCATCAAAATTGAAGTTAGTTTGAATTGAATCTAGAATATCTAAGATCGCATTTTTATCTAGCTCTTCAGGTGATGTTGTATCACATGAAAAACAGAAGATAATAACTAATATTAGCAGGAGATGTAATTTATTCATATTTATTTATTAACATTTAAAAATATTTTGTTAGTCCATAAAGCTTTTCTGTCATGATTTTCCAGAAGATTCTTAACCATAAATTCACGATCTATCTGAACGATTTCGTTAAATACTTCATTCCCATTTAAAGTTATAATAATGGGTATTTTCATATTTATCATTTTAGGGTGAATGTAAATTGCAATTTGAGAAACTCGTGAAGTTTCAATATTAAAATGATTCCCAAAATAGTTTGCTTTCACAGCACCTGAGGATTTCTCATAATTCAGTGCATTATAACTAGATGCATTTGGAAACTGACCATATAATACTACTTCATCATTAGCTCGAAGAATAGTTAATGTAAATTCATCACCACGTTTTTTTGTACTTCGTAATTCAATTAATTTTCCAATATTTTCTGCTTCAACATCATCCATTTTAATTATTATATCATTTTCCTCTAATCCCATTGCCTCTGCAGCTGACTCTGGCATTATCTTTGTGATCTTCGCTCCAATTCCTTTATATTCACGATCATTATAAAACCCAAATGAAACACGTTCATCAGTTAGCTTAACATTATATTCTTTTTGCCATTCCTTATGAGTTTGCATTGTATCAATTTCTGTTATCTGCAGCCAATCGCACTTCCCATATTCAAGCATAGATGTTTCCCAATAAATTTCTGGTGGGAAAATATCTCTCACCTTGGTTTTCATATTATCAATTAAAATTGGAAGTTCACTACTAGCATATTCAAATGTGTGTCCGATTCCCCAATATTCTTTATAAAACAAATTTGCATCAGCTTTTAGTGAGAGCTCCATTAACTCACGCATTTTCTTGGCTGGGTAGAGTCCATCATCATCAGTATTAACAGCATAAACAGATCTATTCTTTAAATTTGGAAGATAAACCGGGATTTGTGTTACAATGCTTCCAACAGAGAGCATCCCGTTTAAAGGATAGAATGCTGCAAAATCATCAGGAGCATTTAATGCGAAATGAAATGATCCGGATCCACCATCAGAGAATCCTGTAATGTAAATTCTATTATCATCAATGTTATACTGGGATTTTAATTCTCTAATTTGTGCATTTATATTATTGATGCCAACTAAATTCCACCAGGCTGTATCATTATTTCCCATTGGATATACAACTATCCAATTGTTCTTTTCAGCATATTCTGTAAAATAATTTTGCTCTGCATATTCAATTGGGGTATCATGAAAAACTTTTGTGCTTACACCACCATGAAGATAGATAATGAGAGGAGTCTTACTCTTTGCATTGTAACCATTAGGAATATAAACAACATAAGGTGCTGCCAAAGTATCATTAACCTGATTATGTTCCAAAAGAAAAACACCAGTTTTTTGCGGTTGTGAATAATTTTGCCAATCAGATAATATTGTAAAAAGAGAATCACCTGAAATTATTTGATTGGAAGTTAACTCATTTATTACATCTTTATTAAGATTGCTGGCAAATGCTAGATTTATTATGAATATCAATATAATTAATACAAAATATTTCTTCATAGTTTCTCCTATTTATAAACGTATATTTTAAAATCAGTAATGTCGTCGGGACTTTCTAGTGGCATATTAAATTTCTGTAAAACTTTTATATATCTCTTCCTGGTTTTTGGTGGGAGCTTTATATGAGTGAGTTTGCTGGCGAGTAGCTCTCCATCGTTTGCATAAATTTCTATCATAAAAGATTTTTCCATTTCTATACTGGCTCTACTTGCAATAGTAAAAGAAATATCTAAACTTATACGAGTAATGTTAGAAAGCTGAATATCAGATATTTGCAGGTTGTCACCCTGAGTTTTCTTCCAACAAGTATGCAATACTAAACCCATGATTACAGCTAACATCATTATTAATTTTGTTGCAGCAGGGATTTGCCTTTTCTTCTTTATATCTATTCTATCAACTGATCTCATTATATAAAACTCCTTGTAATTAGATTAAACATTTTCCTGTCATTTCAGGTGGTTTTGGAATTCCCATGATCTTAAGAACTGTAGGTGCAATATCAGCTAATTTACCTCCATCAACTGCGAGGTTGTTCCCAGTAAGAGAAATAACTAATGGAACTTTATTCAAGCTATGGGCGGTGAAGACATTCCCATTACTATCAAGCATTTTATCAGCATTTCCATGATCGGCAGTTAACAATATATTATAATTATTCTTTTTTCCAATTGGAATAATTTCGCCAATACATTTATCAACGGTCTCTACAGCCTTAATGGCAGCATCAAAAAAACCAGTATGCCCAACCATATCACAATTTGCAAAATTGGTTATTATTAGCGAGTATTCATTGCTATTAATAGCAGAAATTAATTTATCTTTAACTTCAAAAGCACTCATTTCTGGTTTTAGATCGTAAGTTGCAACATTAGGCGATTTCACAAGAATTCGATCCTCATTCATAAAAGGTTCTTCCACTCCACCATTAAAGAAGAAAGTTACATGAGCGTATTTCTCTGTTTCTGCTAAACGTAATTGTTTTAAGCCATTCTTAGAAATGATCTCACCTAAAATATTATTAAGTTTTGGTAATTTGAATGCAACAGAAACAAATTCATTGAATTTCACATCATATTCATTGAAGCAAACAAATTTAAGGTTATTAAGATCTTCTGTTGGGAACTCGTCGAATTCTGTGATCTTGAGAGCACGTGTGATTTGTCTCATTCTATCTGCTCGAAAATTAAAGGCTACTACAGAATCATTGTCATTGATTTTAGCTACAGCCTTACCATTCGTAACAATTACTTTAGGAATTATAAATTCATCTGAAATATTGTCATTGTAGCTACTCTCAATTGCTTTGATAGGATCAGTAAAATTTTCACCTTCACTTTGAACAAATGCTTTATACGCTTTCTCTACTCTATCCCAACGTGTATCACGATCCATCGCATAATATCTTCCGGATATTGTTGCAATCTTCCCAATCCCAATCTCTTTTGATTTTTGCTGAAACTCCTTTATAAAGCCGAACCCCGAGTTTGGCAAAGTGTCACGTCCATCCATGAATGCATGAAAATATACTTGTTCTAATCCATTTACTTTTGCAAATTTCAATAATGCCCAGATGTGATTTATATTACTATGAACATTACCATTTGACAGTAAACCCATAATGTGCAGATTACTTTTATGAATCTTAACATGATCTATAGCATCTATAATTTCTTTATTCTCAAAAAAAGATTTATCATCTATCTTTTTCATTATAAGTGAATTCATTTGATATACGACTCGACCTGCACCAATATTTAGATGTCCAACTTCAGAATTTCCCATGTCTCCATCTAACAGTCCAACATCAAGTCCGCTTGCTGTAAGCTTACCAACAGGATTTTGTGTGTGGAATTTATCTAAATTAGGAGTATTCGCTGCAGCTATTGCATTTCCGTATTTCTTGCTATTAATTCCATATCCATCTAATATTAATAAAAGTGCTTTATTCATTTTTTCTCCAAAAAATTAAACATCAAAAACAATCATTTTTGCAAAGAATGCAGTGTCAAGAAAGAGTTATTGCACAAAGGAAATCAAAGATGTACAATTTTGATTGGAAACTTTTGGAGGGCATTTCTACATTTGAACATCTATTTCTTTGCTTGACACGAGGAAATTCCTAAAAAATTTGAATTTAACATTTTTTGTTATATTTAAGGAGTTTAGATGTTAAAAGTTGGAATTGTTGGAGTAGGTCAGTTTGGACAGAATCATGCAAGAATACTTAATGAGAGTAAGAAATGTGATTTTGTAGGACTATATGATAAGAATAAAGAGCGTGCTGAGGAGATATCTGAAAGATTGGGTACGAAGTCATTTCCCGATTTTGAGTCACTTATAGCCGATATTGACATTCTGTTCATAGTTGTTACAACAATATCACATTTTGAATTAGCTGAGAAAGCTCTTAATAAGGGAATACATGTTTTTATTGAGAAACCAATAACTGAAACTTTACAGCAAGCTAAAGATCTTATTAAAATTTCTGAGGAAAATAATTTAAAGATCCAGGTTGGTCATATAGAAAGATTTAATCCGGTAATTATGGAGATTGAGGATAAAGTAAAAAAGCCAATTTTCATGGAATGCCATCGGATTGCACCATTCACACCGCGAGGAACTGATATTCCTGTTGTATTAGAACTCATGATCCACGATATTGATCTGATCCTTTCTTTTATGGAAAGTAAAGTAAAGCATATAAGTGCAAGTGGGGCAGGAGTAATGACCAAAAGCATTGATATTGCAAATGCCAGAATTGAATTTGAAGATGGTGCAGTTGCAAATATTACTGCCAGCCGTATTTCAATGAAGCGTTCAAGGCAATTAAGAATATTCCAAAAAGATGGTTACTTCTCAATTGACTTTCAGGATAAGAGCGTGAAGCATATTAAGAAATCTAAGAATTTATATAAAGTTTTACCTAAATTAATGATGGGTAAATATGAAAATATTGATACAAAAGATGTAGTTGACATTGTGGAGGTGAAGGCTTCCGATCGCGAGAAAGATGCGCTCACAACAGAGTTGGAATCTTTCATTCATGCGGTTGAAGCAGATTTAAATCCGGTTGTTGATGGTAATGCCGGTACCCGTGCGTTAGAAGTTGCATTAGAAATTGTAAATAAAATAGATAAAAAGAAATAATCGGAGAATATAGATGAAATTAATAACATTAAAAGAGATAAAAGACCATATCGGTGAAGAAGTAAAATTACGCGGTTGGGTACGAAATTATCGTAAAAGCAGCAGTAAATTACGTTTCGTAATTTTCCGTGATGCTCATGCAGATATTCAAGCAGTAGCTTTTAAACCAGAAATGGGTGAAGAAATATTCGAAAAAGTTAAAAAGATAACATTAGAGTGTTCCGTAGAAATAATAGGCGTTCCTCAAGAACACCCAAAGCGTGAAGGTGAGTTTGAATTCCAACTTAAAGATCTAAATATCATTGGAAAATCTGAAGATTATCCGATAGGGAAGAAGGAACACGGAGTTGATTTCTTACTCTCTCAAAGACATTTATGGTTAAGGTCTAAAAAGCAGACAGCAGCACTAAAGATCCGTCATACAGTTTATTATGCAATATGTGAATACCTGAATAAGAACGAATTTTACAGATTCGATTCACCAATTCTTACACCAAATGCAAGTGAAGGAACAACTACTCTTTTTGAAGTTCCATATTTTGACTTGGGTTCTGCTTTCCTTTCTCAATCTGGGCAACTCTATTTGGAAGCAGGAATAATGAGTCTGGGGAAAGTTTATGACTTTGGTCCTGTTTTCAGAGCAGAAAAATCGAAAACTAGAAAACATCTTACTGAATTCTGGATGATGGATGCGGAGGCTGCTTTTGTTGAGCATGATGAAAATATAGAGATTCAGGAAGCACTAATTCGTTTTGTAATTCGCACAGTAATAGAAAGAAATTCAAAAGAGTTAGAAATTCTTGAACGAGATGTAGAGAAACTGAAAAAAGCAGATGCTCCATTTAAACGAATGACACACAGAGAAGTTATTGATATGCTTAAAAGTAAAGGTGCTGAAATTGATTATTTAGATGACTTCGGAGCTCCTGAAGAAGAGATGATCACTGCCGAGTATGATGTGCCAGTATTTGTGGAAAGATGGCCCAAAGAGATAAAATCATTCTACATGAAACGTGATAAAGATAACCCTGATCTTGTTCTGGGAGCAGACTTAATCGCACCAGAAGGATTTGGAGAGATCATTGGTGGATCGCAGCGTGAAGATGATCACGATATCCTTTTAGATAGAATTAAAAAAGAAGGATACGATGTTAAGGATTATCAATGGTTCCTCGATCTTAGAAAATACGGTTCTGTTCCACATAGTGGATTTGGGATAGGACTCGAAAGATTGATACAGTGGATGAGCGGTATTCGTTATATTCGTGAAGTTATTCCATTTCCAAGAATGATAAACAGGATCAATCCGTAACTCATAGATAGAGATAAAAACAAAAAAACCTTCCATTTAATCTGGAATGTTTTTTATTTTATCGTTGAATACAAAGCACTAACTGCATAATCAATTCCGCAGAAAAAGATATTTCATACAAATTGATAAACTCTATGAAAGATAAAAAATAAATGTGATGGGCAACACTATAACTAGTTAATATTTATTAATTAGTATTAATAAATTTTTGATTTCATTAGATTGGAATTACAATTGCATATTATTGTTGTATCATATGAGGAGTAAAAATGTAAGATTTGACAAAAATATCTAAAATAAATCAATCTTTAGGCATGCTATTTCATTTTTTTTTGGGGAGGAGAAATGAGAATTACTATAATCTTTTTAATTACTTTATTATCTGTATTTGTATTCGCTAATGATTTTATGCAGCCGTCTCAAATTGCAATTGATGTTCAACATCAAGTTACACACGTGGGAACAAGAACCGGACACAGAGAGCAGGATCCAGCTCCGGAATATTCCTTTATACCCAATGGAGATGGAGAATCTACAACTTTTCTTATAAACTCGTTCTATGATTTCATGCCATTCAGCTACAACGGGCACAACGTAAGAATTCAACCAGAAAATTCACAACCAAATGGTTATCCTGCAGGAGGAATATTTATTTCTTATGCTCGATCAGAAACAGACAATATTACTTTTGATCGACGTGCATATTATAGTTATATGAATCCTGATGGTACCTTGAATATAAGTGAACAAGCTAATCCATTTAGTTCTATTCGAGAAGGTTTTACTTCAATAGCGATAGATCCAATAACTGCAGATCCATTTGTTATTTGGCACTCTGTCGTTGAATATGATGGAAGTTATGATTGTTCAATGTCATTTTCTATATTTCATGAATCTGGTTTCCCAGGGAATTGGATAGGTCCGATAATTAGTATTGATAATCCTGAGATCGGTGAGCAGGCTACAGGGCATATTGATGATGAATTTATTTGGCCACAAATTCATATTGGCCCTTCACCAATTGCTGGGCATAGAAGAATTCATATTTATGGAAACAACCTAAGTAGTTCAGGAGGGTGCGGTCCCAATTCACTTTACTTATATACAGATTTCAATTCAGATCATCTATTGAATTGGACTTCATTCGATTGGACAGTGCAATCTTTCCCTTATTTTGATAGTATGTATTATAATGAGATAGCAAAAGTTAATAAAGACATGATAGTAAGTGATGTTGATGGAAAAGTTGTGTTCTTTGGAAATGTAGCAGATTCTCTTTTTGCCTTGTATAGCAATGATTATGGAGAAACCTTCACAAAACATTCTCAACAATTAAAACAGGAACTTCCTAACTTAACAAACACTTATACTGGTCTACCGATGTTTGGTAATCAAGAAATGTATGCAATTCCAAGTTATGATTTATCACACTATAATGGAGTATTCACGGGTGATGATAACTCAAAAGTACAGTGGATGAGTGGTGTAAACTACAATTCACAAGATAATATTAACATTGGCAATTACTTTCCTCAGTTTATTTATCCCAAAATATTTACATTTAATACAATTACAGGTGGATTCAGTTTCTATGATCTGGATATTCAGGATACAGATCCCGGAGATGATCAATTAGCAATTGCATACGATCTTAATGAAGATGGTGAAATTGATGAGTATGATGAGAACCTTGAGCCAATAATTCCAGCTAGTTGTCCAAGCTGGTTCTTCAATTCTGATGGTGGTTGGCAGGATGCATATTATCATGAGAGTAATTGTAAAATGACATCAAATGGTAATTGGGTTGTTGGTGTATGGCATGATGGAAGAAAGCTGCAGAATGCATTTTATGAGGTACCTGATTATGGGGGATGGGTTGAACAACCAGAAATTTGCATAATAATCTCAGACGATTCAGGTGAAACTTGGTCAGATATTTTATACATAAATGCGAACCCTAACGATAATATTATCGATCCAGCTAATCATTATGATGGGAATTATGCTCCTGAATTTGAAGACATGCTGCCTGTAAATGTTACTCTTGGAGATAAGTTGGAAATAATGAGTAATGAACCGGGTAATTATCATGCAAAATTACATTTTGTTTTTATGGATGATGGAGATTATGGATCTTGTACCGGTCAAACTTCTGGAGGAGGAAATCTTACTAATAGTGCATTGCGATATGCAGCAATAGATCTTGAGTTTCAAGAAGAATGGATAGATCTAGTTTCAGTTGATCCAGAAATTGTACCATTTACAAATATTCAACTTAATAATTATCCGAATCCATTTAACCCAACAACAACGATCTCTTTTTCAATTCCCGAAGAAGCCAAAGTTAAATTATCAATTTACAATGTAAAAGGGCAAAAGATAAGATCACTTTTAAACAATGATATTTCGGCAGGGAAACATTCGATTGTTTGGAATGGGGAAGATTCCAACAATAAACAGGTAAGCTCTGGAATATATTTTTATAGATTATATATTGATGGTAGATCTGAGTCTGTTAAAAAATGCTTACTACTGAAGTGATATAGTTATTTATCGTATTAGTAATATGCAACAGCCCCGAATTATCGGGGCTGTTTTTTTGTTTGTTGTTAACCGTTCTACTATTTTAGGAGGATCATCTTTCTTGTACTTGTATATGAACTGCTTTTAAGTTGATAGAAATAGACACCGGAGCTAACTCTATTTGCATTCCATTCGAAAGTATGAGAACCGGAGCTATATATATTGCTTTCTACAAGTTGTCCTTTCAAATTAAAGATCCTTAGAATTGCGGTTTCATCATCCTTTACATCGAATTTGATAATTGTGGATGGATTAAACGGATTCGGATAGTTGTTATGTAATTCTGTTAAATGAGGAATTATAACCGGATCGTCGATCCCGATTTCATCAACTGTAATTATAACTTCATCTGGTTCTGAATTCCAATATCCATCATTTACAATTAGCTGAATGTAATAGTCAACCTCACCGGGAACATCCGGAGCATTGAATGTAGGATTTACAATTGTAGGATCTGATAATACAATCTCATCTGGTGTAATCCACAAATATGTAAGGTCTTCTCCTTCTGGATCGTATGAACCGGAGCCATCTAACTGAACTAAAACATTATGAGTTACATGCTGATCTTCCCCTGCGTCAGCAATTGGCATTAAATTAATATTTGTAACAGTAATTCCCCAATCGAACTGCAAGGTCTCTCGAGTAATATCTTCTGTAGAGATTGTAAGTTGTAGATAATATGGCCCTAAAGTATATTCACTTCCATTGAATTGGAAATCATAATTTGTTGATACTTCAGCTCCATCTAAAACCCAACTAAAGAAGATATCTCCATAAGGATTATTTACACTTATATAGAAATTTATTGTATCGTTTAAAGCTATATTCATTTCACCGGGATTCGGATTTATATCATCAATAATCAAGTTTGGATTTACATCTTCCACAATTACATTCCATTCAAAAACAAGAGAATTGTCAGAGAAATTATCTGTAACTGATAGAATAATAAGATATTCACCTGCAGAATTGTAATCTGGTGAGAAATTATAAAAACTTGATGTGGAAACTTCTTCACCATCTTTTTTCCACAGATAATCAAGATCATTCCCATCAGGGTCAAATGCATCGATAGACATGTTTAATACTTCCATTTCAAGCATTGTTACAAGACCAGGCTCTGGTTCTAAAGAATTAATTACGATCTCCTGATCAACATCAGTTACGGTTACAATCCATGTAAATTCAAGATGAGTTACAGGATTCATCTCATCTTCAATCTCTAAATTGATTAAATATTCTCCAGCAGAGTTGAAGTCAGTAAGGAAATCATAAAATGCATCTGTTGAAACAATAGATCCATCAAGCATCCAACTATATGTAAGGTCATCACCATTTTGTGTAGATGCATCAACAAAAAAATTAATTTCTTCATTCTCTGCTATTGAAAGATTTCCAGGTGCTGGGGAGATTTGATTAATAACAATATTTATTGAAGGATCAAATACTGTGATATCCCAATTAAACTCTAATGAGCTATCAGAATAGTTATCATTTACATTTAATGTAAGCAGATAGGAACCATTTGAACCAACAGCTGCAATAAATTCGTAGGAATCTAAAATGCTGACTTGTGCTCCATCTAAATCCCAGGAATATGTAAGATCGTTTCCATCTGGGTCAAATGCATTTATAGAGAAAGCAACTGATTCACCTTCATTTAAAGCAATTGTAGTTACATTAGGAATTAATTCTACAACAATTATCTCTTGGTCAACATCAATAACGGTAACGTTCCAACTAAAACTAATACTGTTATCTGTAACAAAATTGTCTGTAATATCCAATGTGATTTCGTAAACTCCCGCAGAATTGAAATCTGGGAGGAAGTCATAATATGCATTTACAGAAACTTGAGTGCCATCGAGTTGCCAGTTGTATTCTAATGTATTACCATCAGGATCATAAGCATTCACGCTGAATTCAATAAGCTCATTTTCAAGAATTGTAATGTTACCAGGATCGGGCTGAATCGATTCTACAACAATATTCTGATCTGTTTCTAGCACCGTTACTTCCCATTCAAAATAGAGAGCATTTTCACCAAAGTTATCAGTTACATCATGAGTAATTAGAAATTCTCCAGCTGAATTTATATCTGTTTCAAAATCGTACAATTCGGTTGTGGAGACTTCAATACCATCTAATTTCCATAAATAAATAAGTGGCTCTCCATCTGGATCATATGCATCTATTTGGAAGTTAATTGTCTCCGTTTCATTTATTGTCACAATCCCGGGAGCAGGCTGAATATCAACAACTACAATCGGTTGATCAGATTCAAACACCGTTATGTTCCAAATAAAACTTAGAGTTGTTTCAGCTGATTGTTCATCTTCAACATATAAGCTAAGAACGTAATCACCTGCAGATGTGAAATCAGTTGTGAAAAGATAAGTGTTTTCTGTGGAAACAGAAGTGCCATCAAGTTGCCAATCATAGGTAAGATCTTCACCATTAAAGGCATAAGCATCTATTAGAAAACTGATCTCATCATTCTCAAATATTTCCAAGCTTCCAGGAGCAGGATCAATATTGGTTACAATAATATTTGTGCCTCCATCAAGGACTGTAATATCCCAATCAAATTGAAGTGAACTTTCAGAATAATTATCCGTAACAGAAAGTTCCAGATAATATGTTCCAGCTGAATTCATATTTGAAGTGAATTCATAGGAATTGATAGTTGAGACAGATGCTCCATCTAATTCCCAACTAAATTCAAGTGCATTTCCGTCAGGATCATAGGCATCAATAGAGAAATCTATACTTTCGCTTTCCTGAATAAATAGATTGCCTGATTCTGGGATCAACTCATTTACAATTATTTCCTGATCAACATCTATTACTTCGATATTCCAAACAAAATTAAGAGTGTTATCTGTACCAAAATTATCTGTGACATCTAAAGTAAGAATGTAGGAACCTGAGGAAGTGAAATCTGTACTGAATGTGTAATCTGCAGTTAAAGAAACCTCTGTTCCATCTAGCTGCCAACTGTATTCCAATGTATTTCCATCAGGATCGTAAGCATCAATTACAAAGTCAATTAGCTCAGTTTCATTTATAATTATCGAAGCAGGAGCTGGAAGAAGTTCTTCAACAATTATTGGCCTATCAATATCATTAACTATAATGTCCCATGCAAAGTTTAATGAATTGTCACTTCCAAAACTATCAGTAACATTCAACATTATTTCATGTATTCCAGCTGAGTTATAGTTAGAAACATAATCATAATATTCTTGATTGGAAACAGGTGCAGTATCTAAATACCATGTATAGGAAAGTGAATTTCCATCTGGGTCATAGGCGTCTATAAGAAAGTTAATGCTTTCTAATTCATCAATTGTAATAGAACCTGGAGATGGTGAAATATCATTCACTATAATGTTCTGATCAACTTCATTAACTGTGACGTTCCATGTATAGTTTATTGTATTATCAGTGAAGTTATCTGTAACATTTAGTGTTACAACATAACTTCCAGCAGATGAATAGTCGGTTGTGAAATTGTAGTAGTCAGTTGTGGAAACACTAGCTCCATCTAATTGCCAGTTGTAAACGAGTGGATTTCCATCAGGATCGTATGCATCAATACTGAATGCAATTGATTCAAGTTCGTTGATTGTAACGTTTCCTCCAGCAGATGGAAGGATTTCACTTATAACAATATTTTGATCTACATCATTAACTGTAACGCTCCAAGTGTAATTTATTGTATTATCAGTGAAGTTATCAGTTACATTAAGCGTAACAACGTAACTCCCAGCAGATGAATAGTCGGTTGTGAAATTGTAGTAGTCAGTTGTGGAAACACTAGCTCCATCTAATTGCCAGTTGTAAACGAGTGGATTTCCATCAGGATCGTATGCATCAATACTGAATGCAATTGATTCAAGTTCGTTGATTGTAACGTTTCCTCCAGCAGATGGAAGGATTTCACTAATAACAATATTTTGGTCTACATCATTTACTGTGACGTTCCAAGTGTAATTTATTGTATTATCAGTGAAG
>Ga0233437_1002048_pt1 | contig 32628 bp, 13 predicted proteins | sample SI_122_August201_FD_182714 | JGI IMG/M metagenome (GOLD analysis project Ga0233437, IMG submission 182714) | Seawater microbial communities from Saanich Inlet, British Columbia, Canada - SI_122_August2016_200_MG | ecosystem: Environmental > Aquatic > Marine > Inlet | place: Canada: British... | reverse complement strand
GTTGTTGTTGCTGTTGTTGTTGGTGGTGCTGTTGTTGTTGCTGGGTAGATTCATTAACGAGTTTTTTAAATTCTTCGAGTAAAGTGGTTGATCCGGTTTTTGCTTCATCAAACACTTGTTCTAGTGGGTTTACAACCTGTTTCATCATGGTTTCCAACGCACCAACCGCTTCATTATATTTATTATAACTTATTTCAATTTGTCCTACTGATGGATCATTTGAATTTGATAATATTTTGTGATATGAGTTATACTCTCCATCTAATTTTATTCGATTTGTGTATGTCCAATTGATGTCAGTACGATTAACTTCTTCAATTTCTTCGATGGTTGTTTCAATTGTCTCTAAAAGTTTATTTGTAGCATTTACAAGTTGTCGTTTTTCCACCGCATTTGCACGTCTTTCTCTTTTTCTTTCTTCTTCTTCTTCGTCTACTCCTCCTACTTCTTCTACTCCTTCTTCTCCTCCTTCTCCTCCTACTCCTGCATCCACTTTCTCCACATTTAATTTTTCCTCCCTTTTTTTCAATTCATTCTCCTTTTCTTTCAATTCCGTTTCCTTTTCCTTATTTTTAGGACCCAAGGCTATTTCATCTTCTCTTTCTTTGATTTCTTTTCTAATATTATCCATTGTAACTTGTTGATATTTGAGTGCTTTTTCCATTTCTTCATTTTTTTCAAGACTTTCGCGTTCCATGACAGTCATTTGTTCTAATTGTGATTCAAGGTCTAATCTCAAATCTCTCAACATATTTGCGTCATTAGATACCTTGGAATTAATTCCCTTGATAATTTCTTCCAAATCAACTGCTTTTTTTTCCAAAACGTTATTTTGATCATCAACTTTGTTTTTGATGTCTTTATATACTTTTATGATAGTGTCCATATCATCTGAACCATGCTCTTCTTCTATCATATCTTTAAATTTATTCCAATTTTCCAAATCTTTATTTAGTTTATTTTTTTCTTCTTCAATACTATTTAATTTATTTATTAATTCCACAAATTGTCCATTGCTTATTTCATTCATTTGTTTTCCTGATAAATATCCTATTGCACCTTGAACATCATCCGTTGTTATGTTTTTCATAATCGAAGATATTTGTTTTTCTAATTTTTCTAAAATTTCTATATTTTCTTCCTCTTCTTTTTCATCTTTACCATATGGATAATCTTCCCCTGATTCCTCATCATACATGGCAATCACTTTACCATCTTTTTCGTCCAATATTTCTTTTAAATTAAACCTATCTATTTTAGTTTTGAAAAAACTCATTAAATTTTTTAATGGAGATCCAAATCCTTCTTTTTTTAATTTTCCTGTTTCTTCGTCATTTACATTTTTATCCAATAATCTCAATGATTTTTCTTTATCAACCGTTTGTAGTAAAATATTATATGAATTCACATATTTAACCTTATTATCCTTATCCTGTCTCCTACCCAACATATATAATATCAAATTTCTATCACCCATTTGATGTGTTAAATTCAAATTTGATAGATATTTAATCTGATTAGCACTCGATTCCGCATATTGTTGAATTCTCTCAATCATTTCTTCCCCCTTACGACTATCATCCACCACATCATTAACGTGTTTCTGATATTTCTTATATGTATTCCTAAACTTATCCATTAACATTTCCACACGTTCCCCCGCCAACGTATCATTACTACTACCACCTTTTTGTGGTATTTTGGCTTTTGCGTCATCACGTTTTTGAGTTGCGGTTTTTACTGTTTCAATACCTTTTTTTAGTTCTTCATCCAATGGTTTTAGTTGTTCAATGAGTCCAATTATGTGTGTAACGGCATCGAAAATGTCTTTATAAATTTTCCAATGTTCATCAATAGTTTGTTGAACTCCGTTTATCTGTATTTTTAATTCCCTTGTTGTTTTTAATTTAGTATCCAGTTCTGTTTTTGCAAGTAGGATTTCACCGTCCTTGTTTTGTGGAACAAGGATTTTTAACGCCTCTGCATGTTTTTCTAGTATATCAGTCTCTAAATCGGTAATTTCGCGAATAATTGAAACTACGTTGTTTCTCCATTTATCATTAATATTTTCATCAATATTTTTAAACCAATCGTTCATTTTTTTGTTCAAAGGATCTACATTACTAGACTTAAATTGTATAACATTTCCAACTAATGTTTTAACATCATTTGCGTCATTCTTATCCAATTGTTTGAATACATCATTCATAACCCCTAAACCATCAATAAGAGTTGTGATACTACTATTAATACCGCCAATATTAACAGCAATATTAACACCAATAAGGTCGTTAATAACTGGTTTGGTTGTTTGTGTTAATATATCTATACCATCTAACGGATCTTTGCCAAATGTTATCTCCTTAATTTTATCAGTAAATACACCCTCATCCTTTATTTTTTGAACATTTGTATTAATAATACCTTCAATAATATTCAAACTTGTATCAATTGTTTTGTCCAACATTAATTTAGCGTTTATTAAATTTAATTTGTCACGTTCTAATTTATCTGCATTGCTTGATGTTGTAACTACTTCTATATTTTTTTTACCACTTTTAACATCTTCAATTTTTTGTTTCAAAATTATATCCAACTCACTGTTTCTAATTTTCTTAGCGTTCTCCGATCCTCGTTGGTATTCTCCTAATTTATTGCGTTTGATTGTTTTAATCTTGTCCTCTAGGTTTTTAATTACACCTGTCATCAACGATCGTTTTGAAGTTTCATCATGGGCTTGGACTTGTCCTCGTCCTCGTGCTTTTTGATTTTTTTCATTTATCGCTTCATTAACTTCATTTATTTTTTTTTCCAAATCATCTACATTGTCAATTAACAACTCGAAATGTGTTAATTTATTTAAATCATCGAGACTACGGACACCAATATCACTGCTTTTCACATAATTTTTAACAATTTTTTCTATTGGCAATTCTAATAATTTTTTAAGTTTTTCCAGTTGTTCGTTCCCTTCCACAGGCAAATTTTGTTTTTTTCTCGTTTCTTTCCTCAATAAATCAATTGCATCCCTTTTAGCCAATTCTTTTTTCAGCCTATCAATTTCACTATCACCATCAACAGGTTTTTTAATTTCATTGACATTAATCTCCTCTACTTTTTCACCTACAACTTTCTCATCATTACCTTTTTCTTTTTCCACCATTTTTACCTCTACTTGTGGTAATTCTTTTCCTTCTTCTTGAAATTGTTTAATTTGGTGATTTAAAACAGCCTGAATTTTTATCTTGTGTTCTTTTTTCATTTCATTCTTAATTGCTTCCAATTCTTTTTTATATCCCGTATTTAAATCTTCTGATAATTTACCAATAACTTTATCCAAACTTGTAATAGACTTTTTAATATTATCAACGTTCGTACTTACAATCGCATCATTAACTTGTTTAATATGTCTTTCTAGTTTTTCCGTAATAAATTTGTAAGGCATAACAAAATTCGGATTTAATTTAAATTTTTCAGGTAAATTAGTTGATGTAACACTATCTGGATACACATAATTAATTGCAACTCTAGCACTATTTACAGGCATTTGGGATTGTAATCGTTTAATCAATGCTCTATTTTCTGTTAATGCGTTATTGTAAGATAACGCCTGTCCTTCTGTTATCTCTATCTCTTCCATTTCTTTTTTTGTGCTTTCTTTCAATAATTCAACCTGTTTGATTTGTGCTAATTCTTTTCTCATGGATACCGTTTCTTCGCTTTCCTTTTCAGAAACTAATCGTCCTGTTAAATCTTCAACATTGGTTAATTTACTTACTACTTCTTCAGGAACATCTTGTTTTTTGAGTTGTTCTTTCAACAATTCTATTAGTTCATCTGGTTTTAGATCTTCCTTGGTAAAAATAATTTCTTCATCATCAGCACCCATACCACTCATATCATCTTCCATTTCCTTAATTCGTTGTCTAACGGTCGTTTCGATCGATTTAACACGTGTTCCACATTCTTTATATGATTCAACCAAATCCGCTAATGTTTTAATTTTCTTATTACCACAATAATTGGTAATTTCTCCTAATTTACCTTCTAATCTTAAATAGTCGTTTATGTTATTTTCATATTCAGTAGTATATTCTTGTTCTCTTTCTTCATAATATTTTTGTTTATCAACTAATTGTTTATCTAAATGTGTTTTGTCTTTATTTAAAATCTCTATTTCACGATTTAATTTGTCTAATTTTATTCTATTATCATCTTCCACTTGTTCCGTTATTCTTTTAGACATTTTTTCGTCCATTTCGGAATGTGTTTGTAACTGACCCTCAACTAGTTTTGTTAAACTATTGGCTTTAGTTTCTTTTAAACTTATGGATTCATTTATCAAATTAAGTTGTTTTCCTATTTCGGCTTTTTCGGCTTCTTTTTCTTGTTTTAATTGGTCAAATTTTTCTTGCATTGCCTGTTTTTCACTCTCATGTTTTTGTATCATGGTATCCATTTCAATTTGTTTATTATACGTTTCTTGATGTATTTGCATATTTTGTTCCATCTTTTCTCTCCTTTTTTGTTCTGCATCTTCCATGTATCTTTGTTCTATCTGTTGTGCTTGTCCCATAGCCTCCATCCGTGCTTGTTCTTGAACATACTGCATTTGTTCCATCGCACCTCTCACCCTATGTTCCAATTGTCCAATAGTTTGGTCTTTCTGAGATACTATTTGATTCATTTTCATTTGATTTTCCATTTCTAATTGTTTCAATCGTCCTTGGGAATTTTGTTTTATGCTAGACAGTTCATTTTTAAGTTGATACTGCTGTGCTTCAAAATCCTTTTTCAAATCATTAATTTTACTAACATTCTCGTTTTCAATACGTCTAATTTTTTCGTCCGATTCGTTTTGGATTCTAGACGCACGTTCCTTCTCTGTATTAATCTCCGCCTTGTTAGCACCCTCCAATGTCATTATTTTATTTTCGTAATTACGTCTATCCTCATCTAATTTTTGGTTCAATTTAGCCAATTCTGATGTTTTATCTTGTTCCAATCGTCTCTGTGTTTCCAAAATAGAATCAGCATGTTTGGTTTTATCGCTCTTTTGTTCATCTTGAACTTTCTTAATATTCCTATCTGCATCATCCTTTATTTGTTGTTGTTTCCTCAATATATCCTCTTTTTTCCTTTCAAATTCATTTTTTTCTTTTTGTACATCATCCTTCGCTTTTCTCTCAATATCAACTATTTTTTCTTTGAGTTTATCTTGGCTATGTTTGTTTTCATCTTTTAATTTAGAAATATGTTCCTCATTTTTCTTAGTCATCTCAGTTTCACGTTCCTTAACCTTCAATTCTAGTTCTTTTTCTTTTGTTTCAAATTCTCGTAAATTACTCTTTATTTGTTCTTCCTTCTCGGATATTAATGTTTTATATTTTTCTTCTAATTTAACTCTTAACTCATCATCCTGTTGTTCTCCTTTTATTTCAGTTTGTTTTAACTCATCTTGTAGTTCCGTTATTTCTTTGTTTTTACCATTCAATTCATCAGTCAATTTGTCCAAACGTTTCATATAATCATCCGCATTGGATTGTGCCTCATTCTGTTTATTTTCGAATTCCGATATTTTGGATTTTAATTTATTTATATTTTCGTCTTTGTTCGATCCTTCCTTATCTTTAGTATCTATTATGTCCAATATTTTTTCATTTAAATCATCAATCGATTTTTGGTATTTATCAGATAATTCCTTATTTTCCTTTGCTTTCTTCCCTAAATCTTCCATCTCACCCTTGCTCCCTGTTGCTTCTACCAATTTCATTTGCAACTTTTCCATATTTTCTGTTAAAGCAATATTCTCCTCCTCCCTCTCCTTTAATGCACGTTCCAACTCCTCAGTTGAAGTAGATTTACTCGTTTCTTGAGTTTTTGTTTCAATAACCTTAGATTTGGTTTTTTCAACATCGTCCTCCAATTTTCTTGTGTGTTTTTCCTTATCCTCCAATTTCAATTCTATTTTACGTTTCTCTTCCTCCAATATCGCTATCTTACTCCCTAATCGTCTAATTTTAGTATTAACATCATATTTACTTAAATCCTCCTCTTCATCCCCCTTTAAATTACTTAAATGTTCCTCAAAAACAGTTTTATCACCATAGGAATCCATTAATTCATTCACAACACTATCAGTTATACCCATTGCCTTTATGTCTTCTTTCACATTCGCAATAAGTCCCTCAACTTCCGTTAATTCAATACCATATGCCTCTCTTTCCTTCTCCAAATCCTTCATTTGTTCATTACTTTCTTTTATCTTGGCACTGTTCGTATTAGTATTGTTATTATTATTATTATTATTATTTGATTTATCAATATTATCATTAATTCTATTAATGTTATCATTAATTTCTCCAGTTTGATTTTCCCTATTTTCTATTTTCTCTTTAAGTTGTTTTTCCTTTTCCGTTAAACTCATTAATTTTCCCATGTGAGATCTCAATGAACTAATATCAACAGAACTTTCTTTACTGCCAAACATTTTTTTGAAAAAACTCTGTTTCTTTTTATCTGGAACGCTTATTTTATCTATTTCACCTGTCACTGATTTAATTTTATCTGTCGATTCTTCTAATAATTCTTGTAATTTAACTTTATCGGCATTCAATATTTTTAACTCATCCAAACTTCTCTCTTGTGATTCTTCCAATGTTTTAATACCCTCCTCCATTAACCGTTTATTTGTATCACTTTCCTCTCTCAACCTGTCTATTTCAGTCAAATATACTTTGCGTTTATCCGCTAAATCTTTTGTTTTTAATAATATTTCATCCTGTAACGAAAGAACCTTATCAACCATATGGTCTTCACGTTTATTATCATTATCATTATTATTATTATTATTTTTATTATTATTATTATTATTATTATTATTATTATCATTATCACTATCTTCGTTATTAACCTCATTCTCATTTCCACCACCAACTGTTTTCTTCTTTTTATTTAATGCTCTTAATCTAATTGCACTGATCAACTTTTCTGATTCCGATGTTGTCGTTATACAAGCACTCAAATCGTCCAACCATACATAAGAACATGGTGGTTTGCATTTTTCTTTGTCAGTAATATCCTTGCAACTTGTTTCCAATTCTTGTTCTGATGAAACTATATTTTGGAACATCGTTCTTAACGTCGAATCATCGTATTCTTCTTTTTCGGAATTCATAAAATCATCTTCCAATATTTGCATTTTATTTTTAAGTTCCGATAATCTCTCTAATGTTTTCTCTTTTGAATCGATTTCCCTCATATCATCCAATAAATTGCTAATTTTAGTCATTTTTCCCAAAACCGAACTAAGTTTTTCGTTATTTCGGTCTCTGTTTTTCTCCATTCGTCCTAATTTTGCTTTAATATTTTTCGAATTAGCAATATACTCCTTCATTTTATTAATTTTTACTTCAGAATTGACATTTCCCATGACTATATCCGCATTGGAAAGAAGTTCATTAATATCTTTTCCATATTTTTCTAATTTATCCTCATACACTTTTTCGTCTGTTTTGTGTGTTTCGATCTGTTCCTTGTATTTATCATATTGACTTGTTAATTCGCCTATTTTCTTTTTTAAATGATTGCGAACCTCAGTTTTACTCATTTCATTCAAATCGTCGTTGGTATATTTCGTTTTAATAACTGTCCCATCATCTATTAATTTGTCAATTTCTGTTTCCAATTCGTTAATAAATTCATTAGAACCTTGTAAATTAGTTTCTAGATCCTCTAAACTCTGTTCCAAGTGTTTTCTCTTGCTTACATATTTACGTGTATCGTCCAAATTACCTACTAATTTTTTATACTCATCTATATCTCCTAACAAATCTTTGATTTCATCACTTAAATTTATATTATTTTCCTTAAGTTTATCATACTGTTCATGAACAGTATCTATTTCTTTAATTAACAAATCATTTTTATATATGCTTTTTTCCATTTCAGATTCATGATCATTGATATTTTGTCTCAAATCATCCATTTTAATTTCTTTGTCTGCATTCGTTGTTTCCATTTGTTTGATTTTTTCATTTAAAGCCACCATATCATCATTTTTAATATCTAACTCTTTTTTCATTTTTTCAACTTCTGAATCTCGTTTGGTCAATATTTCTTTAAATTTATCAGTTTGTAAATTAATTTCATTATTTTGTTTATATAATTGTTCTAACTCTTTGTTCTGTAAATTTAATTTTTGTTGCAAATTTTCCACTATTTTTCCATTTCCATTGCTTTTACTTAAATCCTGAATATTACCAACATTACGTTCCTTGACAATTTTCAATTTATCCATTTTTTTATTCATTTCATTTTGATATGCTAATGATTTATTTAGTTGTTTTTCTATTAACTTTTTCTCATCTAATGATTCCTTATATTGTTTAATTTTCTCATCTAATTTTGTCCTAATTAACATATTTTTTTCTTCCATTTTTTGGATAGAATCAACTTTATTGCTTTTATCGTCAATTACCGATTTCAAAACTCTATTAGCACTCACTAATTCTGTATGTATTTCTTTAACTTTGGTTAATTGTCCTTTCAAACTATTCAACAACTGTTGAGAAACCCTCTTTTCGTCTTTATCTGATAATGATTTGCTACCTTTATTCATCTCGTTGGTCAAATATTTGATTTCATCTTTTAATGATTTTTCTATGGTAATAATCTCTTCTATTTGTCCAGTTAAAGAACTCTCACTATACTTATAACCACTCATCTTATCAATTTCACTCACATTTTCACTTTTAGATTTCGTCAATCGCTTATTATATTCACCTATCACACCCCTCAAATTATTGATAATTTTCAAACTACGTTGGAGTTGAACCTCTTTTTTGATTAACTCATCACGAGATTTATTAAGTTTATTTGATTCTCCTAAATACTCGTTTTGTTTTTCCCTAACATTATCCATTGCTTTGGATTTATTGGATGCTAATAAATTGACACGATCAGATATATCACCACTCTCGTTTCTTTCTTTAAGTTGTTTTGATAGCCCTTTCATCGCTCGTTTAATTTTCCCGCTTTCTTCTCTCAATACCTCATCATTACCTGTTAATTGATTCCTCAAACTACCAATATCGTCATTATGAAGTTTCTTTAAATTTGTTCCTATAAAGTCATCATAATTACCCTTTTTTATTGAATCTACCAAACCGTAAATATTACTTTTTCGTAATTTATCTAAATATTTAGAAACGTTATTTAATGTCAATATCAAACATTTATCAAATTTAGTTTTTAAATAATTATTATGTCTTGTTCGTTTCAATCCTGATACTTTGATCAATTCGTCCAACTGCAAAGCCGATAAACCTCCACGTTTAGGATTTAATTGACATAATATAATTTTATGCACAAAATCTTTATTCATCTATATTTAATAATAATATTTTAAATAATACTCCATAAAAATACCTAAAAATGTATTTTTATAAAATTATATTTTTTTGTCCGAGACAATTCCGAGACAAAAAAATTTGCATAAACATTATCACGGTAATGTTTATCATGTGAATGATTATTATATTATTATAATATATACAACATGTCCAATATTTTAACTGGTGCTACAAAATATTTATTATTAGTCGTTATTTGTTTTTTGGTAATTTCTAATCTTCCCGTAAATAAATTGGATAAAAACGAAACTCTTTTATTATCCATAACTATTGCCTTAGTATTTGCTTTAATTGATATGTATGGTGGGGTTCTCAATGGACTCTTAAGCACCATTTGCAATTGCCCAAAATAAATAAATATAATTTTAAGACATAATTTTATTATATAATAATAAAATGAATGAAATAATCATACTTCGTGGAACATCCATGTTGGATAATGATATACATTATTTCTATCACAAAAATTTCAGTGGATTAACTCCAAATATAGAATTAGGTTATGTCGTTAAAGAATCAAAAAAAGAAAAAAATAAAATAGATTTATCCATTGATTCTATTAAACAAAAATTACACAAAAAAACTATTGCCAAATGTCAGGGTTTATCAAGCGATATTGATAATTATGATATTTATTTAAATAATAAAAAAATAATTCTACAAATAGATAATATCAAAAACCATATAGATTTTACTAATATCAAATATCCAAATATTTATCTAAATTTTGGTAATTTAAGTGTTCAAAAAATAGAATCTATTACACTTATCAAATATTTAGAAGACTTCGTTAAATTCTATATGAACAAAAAATTTTTATCAAATAAATTTAATTATAAAAATTGTCTAATTAACCAAAACGAATACATATTTAGTGTTAGTATATTATTGGATAAAATAAGTAAAAATATCGTCACACCTATATTTGATAACAATAATACCATAACAAACCCCGATAATATCAAAAAAAATGATAGTATGAATTATCTTATTGAATTAAATAAAATATGGGTCGATAATAACAAAAAAACATTTGGTATAAATTGGAATATTGTACAAGGATATAAAAACATAAATATATATTCAAATGAATGCATGTTGAATCCTAATAAAAATCCGAAAAAATCAACGGTTGTTGTTTCGCAACCACCACCGCCTCCACCACCTCCACCGTCCAGTAATAATAAAGAATATCCATCTCTAAAAATAGATATTAATGAATTACAAAAATTAAAGGAAAAAATATCTGGGTGTAAAATTGATGGTTAAATTATAATTTATGAAATCTATTTTTAACTCCTGATTTTTTAAGTCCTATGATACCAAAAATATCTCTGAATAACTCTTTTTTAACTTTAGCATATCTTGGATCGTCATAATTATCGGGTTTCATATCTGGACCCTTATTGAGTTCCAAAACATAAGGTGTCAGTTTATCATCAAAAATTATATCTCCTCCAAATAATTCGAAACTAGTAGATTTATCAATATTTTGGAAATTACATATTTTAAACGAAACCGAATTAGTTATCATTTTAACAATTTTATATATATTTTTCATAATAAGTTTATCATCTTTATTATTTGATTTTAAATATTTTTTGAAATCATCCAATGTCAAAGGATTTACATCATATATTTTACCATCAAACTTATAAGATGTTATATTTTCCTCCATATCATTCGATTCAGTATTATAATCCTTTAATGTATAAATACATATTCCATTATCATATAGATAAAAATCCTTATTACCATTTTTGCAAATAATCAACAAATAAAATCTAAGATTTAGTTTTTTTTTATTAATACAAAATATGTTTTTTATATAAATCTGTGCAACCAAATAATTTTGTGAATGCCCCCTTACTAAATCAGTTAAATTTTGTGTCATTTTTAATCCTTTTTTTCCTTGTTCCACATTTTTCATAATATATTTGTTCGTAGGATCGAAATCTCTTAACAACATATCAACATCATCTTTATTCGCTAATACCCATGTTTCAGGCATGATTTTACTCGCTTTATCACGTCCATATTTCGCTACAACATGTGTCCATATGGATGATTTACTTACTATCTCATCCTCATTATGAATACCAAATACATATTGGTTTTTAGTGGTAACACCAACATTTTGTAAATCACTATTGGTAAAATTATACCCACAAGGTAAAAATAAATCCGCATCTTTTACCTTATTCACTAGTTTTGCATTATTTTTGTCGAAATATTCATCTAATATAGGTTTTGCCCAGTAATGACTGCTAATTTTATTACATCTATCAGGTCTATTATATTTAAACGAAGACATATAATAAATAGTTAGTTTTTATTTTATACTAATCTATGTTTTATTTTATTCGCTAATAAATCTGTAAAATGTTCTTTAACCATTTGTATTCTAGATGCTTTTTTTGGATTTTTGGCTGTTATGCCTGTATCTAATTCTTTAGATAATATAAATTCTAAACCTCTAATAATTTTTTCATGTTTAACATTTTCCTTATCTGAACTTCTATATTTAATATCTGGTTTCTTAACCAGATTACTAAAAGACAATATTTTTTGTAATTCATTAAAATATTGCTCATCTGTATCACTAAATATCCTAAATATTAATATTGGTTCGTTAGTGTCGTTGTTACCATTGTCTTTGTTATTACCAGTGACATTGTCATTGTCAGTACCAGTGCCATTGTTATTGTTATTGTTATTGTTATTGCCACTACCATTGCCTGTACTGGTGTCATTGCCATGATTGGAACTAGAAGACCTTTCCAAATAACTATCAGCATGAGTAATGAAATTTCCACTGTTATCAGTACTAACATTACCCTCATTATTACTACTACTATTACTACTATTACTATTACTATTACTATTACTACTCCTACTCCTACTCCTACTCCTACTCCTACTCCTACTATTACTGTTACTACTATTATTATTATTATTATTATTATTATTATTATTATTATTACCATTCTCACTATTACTACCCTCGCTATCGCTATTATTATTATTATTATTCAATAAAGTCACCATTTTAAATTTTGTTTCTGTATGAAGATCGATTAAACTAACAAGTGCTGGATATATGGCTAAATATCGCAAACATAATAAATCTAATTTAAATCTTTTATCCATTTTTTGGGTTTTAATGTCTATTTTCATTGGGTTTGATTTTGAACTCAAAGTTTTCATATCTTTTAATTGTTTAGTAACTTCCTTAGACGTTTTAATGAGTTCTTCTGATTTATTTTGAAAATAATTCGATAACAAAACATCATCTTTTATATTTGCTTGATTTAAACTTTTATTGGCATTCTCAAAAACATTATTTTGTTTGAGGATTTCTTTGCATGTTTTGTTAAAGTTAGTCAAGTTAAATGAATTATTGTCATACAAAATTTTTCCCAAGTATAAATCAATACGTTTCGTATTATTTTTCACATCATATATTTTAATTTTATGGTTAAATAACTTCAACAATCTTTTTATTTCACCCGAATTAACATTTCCTTTATTCGTTAAAGATATAACATATATGGCTATTAATTGAAATATATAATCAAACGGTTTATCTTCACCTGTCATTATTTTCAGTATTTCAATGTGCATAGTAATACCTCTATCCAACTTTTTTTTTTCTTTTAATTCATATCTGTTTTGTTTTTTCAATGGTTGTTTGTCTATACCTAAAATATCTTCTTTAGATAAAACTTGATAAAATCGCAATACTAATACTCTCATGATTTTCAATTTATCCAAATAATATTTATTGAAATTATTTTCATATTTTGTATATACCGATGTTAATTCAGTAGGTATCATTTTAATGCTTTTAGTAACGTTAAAATTCATAACACGAAATAATTGTTGCAAATATGAAAAAAATATAATAGAAGATGTTTGACTATTTATTAAGTTGAATAAGTTTATTTCCAATATTGGAATAGTAACTATATTTGACGTTTTAGGTACTGCTAAAGATGATAAGTTTAAAGGTGGTGTCTTTACTGATGACGACTTTACTGATGACGACTTTACTGGTGTCTTTACTGATGACGACCTCGAAGACAGACCAGAAGATTTTGAAGATGCTACAGATGACATTGTATATATAATATCTAGAAATTAAGATTATCAATTATAAATTTAGGTAGATTTTCGTAATCATATACAGAATGAAGTGTTTTATTGACACCTAATGAACATACCACACTGTATTTATTTGGTTCTGAAAATCCCAATAAGACAAATTTTTTCGATATGTCCAATTTTTCTTCTTTTCCGAAACAAATAAATGAGTTTTTAACATTGGATGCGTTGATATTAATCAATACTATGTTTATATCATAAGTATCTTGTATTAAAATCAAATCCTCGTTATACCCCAAATGTTTATCACTAACAAATAATTCTAAAAATTCTACATATTTGGTTATTCCGTTGTATATGGGTGATTTTTTTTGATATGCGTTTAATACTGAATGCCATATTTTTGGATTTTTATTGAAAATATTTTTGACTTTATATTTAATATCTTCGGGAGTTTCTTCTTTCTTTTTAAATGAACGACTGGTATATATAATAAAATAAATTAAATCATATAAATGTCCATAATTGATATTTATCAAAGCATATTTACTTTCTATCATGCTTCCTAAAAACCCATTAAATTTATTATATCTGATATGCGAAAATTTACTTTGTAAATTAGGTATTAATTGATTTTTAATGAAATAATAAGTTGCTAACTTATCGGTATCATCCTCAATTTTGACTAAATTATTTTTGTTTTTTAATAAATCATAATTTTTCAAATATGCTTTATTAAATATTTCTCCAAATTCATTTTTCCTTTTACTTAAATCAATTATTTGCAATATATTTATGAAACTTATTTTATCAATTATATAATATTTATTATTATTCGATGTGTTAATTTTTTCAACAATTCCCGTATATAATAATTCTTCTTTTTTGTTTGGTAACGAAATAAGTTCCTCTATCAAATAATAAATATACATGTGTTCGTTAGTTGAACGCAAATAAAATTTACAACTATTATTATAAAAATCGCAAAAATTATCCTTATTACAAGATTCTTTATTTTTATGATTTTTACAATATGAATATCCAAATTTATTATTCGTTATTATAGTTTTGTTCGTAGTATTTCCCGAAATTAAAATATCATTCAATGGTTTCAAGTTATCAATTCCATTAAAAAATAAATTATACATAATATTCCGTTTTTCCCTAACTGAATAATGCGAATTCAATATGTTTATTATAACTATTATATAAAATACTTTTTTATCCTCCCTTGTCTCCGCACTTAAAAATTTATGAAATTCATGTCTCAATCGTTGATAAACATAATCATTATGCTTACTAATATACAACTTATCATAATAAGATACCTCCCCAACGTATCCCTTACTATCGTCATACATATCAAGTAAATTATCAGTTTTTTTGATTCCCATATCTTTAAATTTATTTTTTAAATCTTTTACATTATTGTAAAATACTATTTTATCATTTTTAGTTCTAAATCCATAAAAAATTCCTAATGTCCCAACTAATATTTTATTTATATCCCATGCTTTTTTAAAATTTGATGGTAATAAGTTAGCGATTTTCATATAATATTTATAAGTATTTTCAATATTTAATAATTTAATTTTCGAAAAATCTTTAATTGATATTTCTTTAATGTGTTTATCAACATAAATTTCATTTAAATCTAATGGAAAAAATAAACCGTTTCTCAATACAACACCAAATACTTTATTATATTCATCATATATCTGATATTTAATTATATAATCCTTTTCCAATTTTCCATTGTCTATTAGTTTCGCAATTATATCGTGTAACTCAAATATACTCAAATTGTTTTTTTTTGATACGGAACACCTATTAAACTCACTTAATATCTGTTTATTAATCATTTTTTCAGTAAATACGCTTTCATAACTAGTTCCATTATTTAATATAACAGGTTCATATGTGACATCGTCAAAAGCAAACAAATAACAATATTCTTTCGATTTAGAATTAGGCGATGGTTTATGACAATTCAACATTATTTTATCGTCTAATCCACCATATTTAAATATAACCAAATTAATTCCGTTTTCAAATAAAAATGGTAATTTCCGAGACAATAAATCATATAAATGGAATTTTTTAACATGAGAATAATTTTTCAATAAATCTGCATATGATTCTTTATTAGTATATTTGTCAGATATAATATTAGTAAATCCCACATAATAATCTAAATTACCACCATTTAAACTCAAATATAATTGGTCATCGGCTAAAATATATTCATATAATTTATCCCTTATTTCCTGAAAACTATCATATTTTTTATGTTTATGAATTCTATTCAATTTATATATTTTATATATACTGTTCAACAAAGTATTATTATTTGAACTTCCATATCTAAGGTAACATCCACCATTATCTTTTATTAAATTTGATGTGTAACACTCCGTTTCGTTATTAAGATATGAATCTAATGCATCATTCAAAAATCCTAATCTATCTTCACCTAATTTTTTCATTTCCTTATAAACATATTTACTTTGGCTTTTGCTAATATCACTGCTATCCTTTTTTTTATTAAATAAACACTCATTAAATAAACCATATTTAGCACGTCCCTCTTCAGATTGGTCATTTTTCATACAACAAGGAACACATATTCCATCAGTATGAAATGATTTATCAAAAAAACCTGGGTAGCGATATAACTCTTTTTCTGATAATTTATCGTTATTTACAATCAATCCCTTATCTGGTAAAATGGCTGTTCCACCATCTGGACACGTTCCATGTGTTAATCTTTCTATTTTGTTTCCCGAAACCATTTCCGTTTTATATTTGCGGTTTGTCAGATCTTTTTCACTCATAACGTTTTTACTATTTGGACAAAATATATCTGGACATACATAATAATAACCTCTATAGTTAAATCCCAGTGGTGTTTCTTTGTTTGTTATAAACTTCTTGGTGTCCAATTTACCATATTCTTTTTTGGTCAATATAATTGGTTGTCTTTGAACTGGGGAACAATTTTGTGCAAAAGAATTTTTTTGTCCTTTCTTCTTGACAAACAATGTAGGTTCTCGTTTCCTCAATGAATCCAATTTGGTAAGATAAACATCATTGCTATCCTCAATCTTGATATTATTGTTATTGTTATTGTTATTATTCATCGGTTTATTGTCATTTGTTATGTCATCCATTTTAGTTTCAAAATGACTTATTAAATCATCATTTCCCAAATCAAGTTCGGATATATTGTCAATGTAATCGTTATTACTAAAATCGTAATCCACAAATGTATCTATCTCTGTCTCTTCATGGACTACAGTAGTTTTTTTGATTTTATTCACTATTTTTTTATCTAAACTTTTTTTCGAATACGATACATAAATATCTATTACTTTTTTAATAAATAAATATACATGTTTAATTAACTCATTGATATTACCATAGTAAAAACTACTTGTAAAATGTTTTACACCTGCAATATCAGTCTTGTAAATATAACTTTCGTTGTCAGTCCCTGTCTCCATAATGATACATTTAATTCCCATTGAACTTTTTCTTTCAACATGTTCGGTTTTGCTATTATACCACAATATTATCCGATCTATTGTTTCAGTGATATTAATATCCATTTTTTTATTTAATTCATTTATAATTTCGTTGTTACTCACTATTTCATCCAATTCCAATTTAGATAAATAATCAATATTTTTTTTTAAATCCATCATAGATGCGTATAATTCTTGTGGATTGACATTATTGTTAATTATAAATTGATCGATTATTTTATTAATTCTCTTACTGGTTTTGTAATCCGAAAATCGTTTGTAAATAAACTGTAATTCACGCCTACTACCCAAACTTATAATTTTTTTCAATTTGCTTATCAATTCTTTATTTTGATTTTGGTTATCTAAAATTTTAAGTTTATTCCATTCACTGTTACTAAGTCTTCGTAATTTAGTCACATTAAATAGATTTTGTTGTTTTAATCTATTAATTATTATATTTGAATCTGACCTCATTTGAATTTTTTCTATCAATATTTCATTATTATCCAATACACTTGCATGTGTATCATACATCTCTATTATTTTCTCTAAAATATCAAAGTCTATTCTAACTTTTAATTTAAAGGAAATATTATATTTAATGTTTATTATATGTGTGTTTGATTGTTGGCTTGTTGTTATAAATTCGCTAATGTTACTAATTTTGGGTGGTTCTATTCTGCGAAGTCTATGAGAAAATATATTTTTTTCGTTAAGATTCACTATAAATTTACTTACATATTTTACCGATGTATTCAAGTTTTTTAGATCAGATTTCTGTTCTTCGTTCCACGTTATGAAAATTTTCTGAAATCCATTCGATTTAATTTGAAAATTAATACTTGTCTCGGTATCATCAATAACTGAAAATTTAAATGATACTTTATTTTTTTTATGTTCTTTTAATAATTCTTCTTTTAAATTTTTCCTTAATTTATCATTTTTTATGATTTCGTTATTAAAATAATTTTTATTTATTTTCACAATATTATTCATCGTTCCATTATAATCAACATCAGTAATCAAAATATATTTAATATCGTTCGATAATAATCTTGGATTATACATATTAAAAATTTTATTTAGTTCTATAAAATTTTCAGTATTATCATTATCCTCATTTACTTGTAAAAAACAACTAAGAATATAATAATCATATTTAAAATCATTGTCATATACATCATACAAATAATCAATAGTTTCTTGTTCATCTATTATTTTTTTTTTATTGTCATTTATGTCAGACATATTTATTTTTGGAGAATATGTTCGTTTGTTTTGTAATAATTTTAACATAGTGTTACTAGACATATTAGGAAAATATTTATGAAGTAAATAGTTGGTAATTTTATCATTATTAATTTTGAAATTAAAATTATATAAATATTTAAGAACACTATTTAAATCTGTACAAAAAAACTTTTTAGTTTTGGTTAAATAAAAATCGTAAAATATATATTCACTATGATTAACAAATTTAACCTGATTGTTTAATATTTCTTTTTCTAACTCAAATTCATAATTATTTTTCTCTAACATACCTTTTATTTCCATAAACGGATGTTTTCCCAACATAGGAAATTTGTTTTTATTGTAATAATCGAAATTAATCATATTTACCTTATTATTTTCTACACACCACAATAATAGCGTATTTTTATCATTTGTATAACCCATATCAAATAAGGCATAAATAATCTTTTGGGTTATCGATTCTATTGTATCATCATCGTTTATTACAAAACGTTTATCAAAATATATTATATCAACATAATCATGAATGTTCAAACTAGACATAAAACCCTTCCCAAATACCTCATTCATTTCTTCCAACTCTTTTTTTCCTAAATTATCACTACTTTTTGTTTTTGATATTTTATCAAATATTGGAGTCATATGTTTTAAACCATTTCCCACAAATATTATATTTATGTAATTATCCACCCCATGATAAATAAATGAATAATATTTTATTTTATTCTGTCTAAATGTATTACTACTCATTTTACTATCCCTTAAACTGTTGTTAGATATTTTATTTTTAATAAAATAAAATTCAATTAAGTTCATTATTTATTTCAACTTACATCCTACGCAGGGTATCTGATCCTTTCTAATATATTTAGTCATGTCAATACGCATCCTTTCTGCATTATCCCTTGACATTAACCCTTTACTCGCAATAATTTTTTTGATTTTATCAGTCGCACCTGGAATATCATCTATATTATAATTTCCACATTTATCCAATATAACTTGTTTCAAATTACCAGAACTTTGTCCATTCAATAAATCTTCCACATTAATACTTCCATCGTCCAACCCTTGTTTAATAAAACCTGTTAATTCGTCACTATTTTTAACCAATTGTAGTAAATTATTATTGCTTATTTTATTATCACCCATCATTTTATTTAAAATTTTAAATGATTGTTGTGGATCTAATCCCGCTACAACCTGATCCAAATCTAATTCTTGCGACTTCAATAAAGAACTTGCGGTTTTCTTCAAAACATTTTTATTATCTGTTGATGTTATCAACTCTCCCAAATTAATATTTGCATTATTATTTAAATTTATGGCTATTCTTTTTAAAATCTCTGGATTATCTATTTTATTGATTAAATATGCTAAATCTAGATTTTCTAACATTTGATTTTTGATAACCTTAAAATTCTTATGTTTGGATAATTCATTCATTGTTATGTTATACGAACCTAAAGGTGCTTTTTTCTCCATTATCATTGGTGGTCTAACTTTAGAATTTTTAACATATTTATAAAAGTCTTTATGAGTTCTAATATCGAAATCATTAACCGAACTACTTCCTGGGCATTTATATGGTGCTAATGGTAAGCATTTTTTGGTTGCTCCTGTCGAACCTTTACTACCACAATTCGTTTTATCATCTGGATTAAACGGATTGCGATAACAAAACTGATAATCCTTTTTGTATATCTCTTTCTGAAATGTTTTTCCAGGTGTTTTATATTTATCCGCATTTTCTCTCATTTTCAATAATTTAAATTTATCATTAACCTGTTTCCTAAATTCATCACTAGTAACATCTTCCTCCATATTACTTGCATTATTAACATATTCCTTGACAGCAAAAGCAGATTGTGAATCTGGATTAATATCCAAATTGAATGGTATTCCTTGACAATCAGTTACCTTTTGGAATATTTTAATAACAGTATTATTAACTCTGGTATCTGGATGATTTCCCATCACGGATGAAACTTGTTGTTCGCTCATAGCATAATTTGAAAAAAATACATCTTTGACTTTTCCATAAAACGGACCCACCTGTAATGGAACATACGAAACATTCATTTTGGGTGGAGATACCACTTGTTTGGATGACATATTATTATTCATGTAGTAATTAGAATTGCTATTTCCATTCACATATAATGCTAATTCGTTGGATACCTGATCATAAACATAAGTTAAATGAACCCACGTTTTAATAGGTAATTCCTTGTCCAATGATGATACGGAAACACCACCTACATTAAACGACACCTTGGAATATCCTGATACACCTATACTAAAATCGCTTTTACTTTCATTCCCTTTTTTTAATAAAAATATTTTACCATCATCACCAATATTTAAATCTTCAGAGTCAATCCTAAACCATCCACCTATGCTAAAAACCTTATCATAAGACGGTAAATATATGTGTGGAATGCTCTCAGTATGTCTTAAAATATTATTACTATTTTTGTTTCCATCAATAGCGTTTATTACTACATATTTAATTACGTTTTCGGTTTTCCTGATCGATAAATCATTAATTTCCGATTCGGATAACATATAATTTGCAAATTTAACACCATAAACATTCCCTACGAACCCATTTTTAGTCATTCCACTATTTCCTTTACCAACAACCAGTCTGTCATTGTTATTGTATATTAAATTCGCTGTTTCATTGGTTTTACTTATTAAACGTCCGTTCAAGTATAATTCAACAGTAGTTTTCATGAAATTGTTATCGTTAATATCCAATTTTCCACGATTATAATATCCTTTCAATGAAGAAAATTCTTTCATTAATAAATTGTTTCTATCAGCATAATTATTTATTTTATCACCTACATTGGTTATTTCGTAATAATATTTATGTGGTTGATTTACCAAATAATATCTAATTTCTCCTGAATCTCCATAATTTCTAGGTTTAACAATAGACCATCCAAATGCTTTGTCAATTTTGTTTTTAAATAAAGCAATTATATTATAATCCTTATTGGCTATTAATAACTCATTTTGTGGTTCAAGAGTTGGTGTATCAGGTTTCTCTTTATTTTTTATTTTAGACGTAACTGAAAGATAATAATTATTATTGGATGCTTTATTTATTTCTATGCTAGGAGACATATTTTTATCTAAAAGTTTAATTTTCTGATCACTATTTTTATCATTAATATTTACCCACATACTCATCGAATAATCAGAGACAACATAAGGTAATTCTGAACCATCTATGCTTCCATAATCATTCATAGAATTATCATTCTTTTTTATTAAATCGGGAAACACATTTTTCATATTTGGATATTCCATTAATTTACTATAATACACGCTCTCCCCATATAATTCCAAGCGTGGTGTTGTAGGCTTAATATTAGAACCCTTTATCATCACTTTGTGACATATAACATTGATTTCGGTTATTGGATTAGCATTCATAATTTTAGTTTTTTCAACCATAATGGTATCGTTATTTTTATCCAAATAGTATATCATAGAACCCACATAATCATTATAAACAGGTGGTATAACTATTTTTTCCACTATTTTATTTTCGTTCATATCATAGATAACTTGTTGATTTTTGTTTTCAATGGAAGATGATAATGATAAATTTTCATATATATCTCCAAACTTATTATTAATTGAAAATAACGCCGAAAATTGGGATGACAAAGATTCACCAGAACCTTTTTCGCCTACCTTATAATCAACCGATTTCAATACATTATTTAAAACAGTCAAATTTTTGGTTTGTCCATGTATAACAATATAAACTTCATCGCCAATCTCAGTATATTTCGAATCTCTATTTTTATATTCAATATTGAACAAAGTTGCTTCATTAATATCAGTTCTCAACTCAACATTTCCACCAGCACTTTTGACCCTCAAATATTTTCCGTTTGTTTTAATAGCAAATTTAGTATTCGATGTCACAAATGCGTTGTTACTATACGAACCAACTGACGTATCTATAAATCTAAATCTAAATGAATCTGATTGTTGGTTATTATTATTTGTTAAATTACCTGATATGATTTTATTTCCTTCATATTTCAAATACTGATTATTACTATCTTTCACAGTAAATTCGTTTGTCAATCTCACAATTTTATGATTTATTCTTCCAGTAATATCAACTGCATTATTGGATTCGAAATTTTCATGAATTCCAAATAAATTTTTCAATAAACTAAATGAAACCATGGCTACTGCAAAAACGACACAAAGTTCATATAATTTACTCTTTTTATTAAAATATTTATATAGTAAAACTACTATAAATGATTGAAATAAATTTTTAGGTAAATTCATAATTCAATATATTATATAAACATATAACATAATATTTTATCTTGATCCAATCAGAATCCCTTGAGTAATTTCCATTGTTCCATATATTTATCTGGAACACGATGTCGTGGAATAGTATCCAATCTGACATATTTATCGTGTTCGGGATGATTTTTAATATCAAAATCCTTGATAGTTTTTTGTTTAATCACTATTTTGCTATTTTCATCTGTTTTTGGGCAACTATTTACCTTATTAGATTTGACATATTTATAAAAATCTTTATGTTGTCTAATATCTTTATCTTTTAATAAATTCATAGGACTAGATATTTGAACTAATTTATTTACCATTTTTTTGTTTAATATACCAGAATTCATTAAATAATTTTTAATATCCAAGGGAGAACATTTTTTATTTTCGACTTTAATTGGTTGTTGTGCAAATGACATTTCGGTTGGTTTTTCTGATGTTGCTAGAGTTTTACAACTGGGTTTAACGCCATCAACCAAATAAGGATTAGAAGTTGGACAATTTTCAATACGTGATAATTCTTTTTTTATCATATTTTTATATTTAAACATATCTTGTTCTAAATCGGGAATCATTCCTTTTCTTTTACGAGAACGAATTGAATCATTTTCTACATATTTAACGTTATTTGCATCTTCATAATATATATATTTTATCATTTGTTTTTCAATCATAGAACGATTATATTTGGCTCGTTCATGTTCATTTACTAATTGTTTATACAATTTACGGTAGTTTTTTAAAGTTGTCAGTGCATCATGATAATTATATTTATCACATTCTACCCATATTTTTTTTTGTAATTTATTCATTTTCAATTTGATTTCGTTACGTTGTTCTTCTTTCATTTTAATTTGAACAACATTCGCATTATTTGTTTTTAAATCCGCAATTTGTTTTCCTAAATCTGCATAATCATCTTCTAATAATTTCAATCTCGTTTTATTACCCTCGCACAAAGATGTATTCCCCACATCACAACATTTTAATAACTTCCTACCAGATTGACTAATTTGAGTTGCGTCACGGTTTATTTCACCAACCTTAATTCCCTTATCATTTTTCGCTATATTCATAAACTGTAACCCTTCATTATCAAGACTTATTGGTAACCACAAAGCCTCTTTTTCCCCTGATTTATTGATATTAACAGTTGGTAATAGTTTAGTTTCACCAATATTTTCGCCATAACAACGTTTGGAACTTTCGTCATAATTTAATCCTAATGTATGGCATTGTTGTTTAGTATATGTTGGATGTTCATCAAAACTATCACTATTTAAGTAAAAATTATGATTTGTCGTTCCTCCGTTACCTTGAGTGACTTCTTTTGCATGACATAACCGCCCCTTATTACTAATACATTTATTAACGGCATCGGTATAATCATTATAACCATTAAAATCAAAATCAGTTTCCACTGTTACTTCATTAACAAGTTCTTTGCTTTGCGATCTATTATCGCTCACCATACCTTCAATATTACTAAATTTCTCTACCAACGCTCTGTTTGCTTCGATCAATGAATCATTTTTAATTTTATCGTTATTAGCATCATCAGTTTTAACTACATCATTTCTAACGCTTTGAACCAATTTGAAATCCTTATCCATCATACAATATCCACGTGTCGTTCCATCTTTATTGGTAGAACACCAACCTGCACCATTAGGTAAAACATTATCATATCGTCCTTCATCATTCTTAGAATCCCAATCCAAACATTCAGTATTACTATATAAATGTCCGTCCAAAACAGTTTCACTACAGAAATTAGAATTAATAGGTATATTCCTATGTTTATCTATTTTATTTCCATATACATTTACATCCGAACCATAAAAACCTTTCATTAAATATGATGATATGTATTCAATCTGATATGTGTTTAATCCCTTATTATAAACCACAAAACTTAATAAATCACCATCCATTAATGTGTCATTTATGTTATCCTGAGATGAACACATTATGATTGGTTTGGCACTCAAATTAACATATGCTGATGTTCCAGAAACGCCCTGACTTACTTGTTCGTTATTTATATACATCTCTAATTTACCTTTATTGGTGGCTTTATCCACGATATTTGCGACAACGATAGTAATCGTTTTACCAACATAATCTTTAATTGGTGTACTAATTCTATTAACATTTTCTTTAATTGTTTTATTTTGATGTCCCTGAATTAAAGTTAAATTTCCGTTTTCCACAAAAAGTGATATTCCTCTATTATATTTATTTAGTTTAGGATTAAATGGTTCGTTATTACCTCTCATGTTAAATAAATAACAATTATTTGCACTACGTAATCTAACGGTCATAAATATGGAATATCCTGTCCCTTTATCAATCCCCAAATTAGAACCCAATGTTCCCACCAAATATTTTCCTTTAAGTTTCATATTTTCATAACGTCCATTGTTTTTCAAAGGAATTTCATGAAATTTAAAATTATTATTTAACCCTGATAAATCAGTAAATTGATCAGAATCTACCGCACTTGACAATTTATCTTTGCTATTTACGATACATTTCAAATTATGATATAAATTTAATTCAGGAACAACTTTAGATAATAATTTTTTCTGTAAACCATTTAATTTATGACTAAATTTTTCATAATTTTGTTGTTGCCAATGGCTAACTTTATAAACTTCGTTATCTGTCAATTGGGTGTTATATAACAACATGGATTGGACACATCCATTAAAATTATCAAAGAAAACCGTATGTTTTGATTTATCCAATGATAATCTATTCGCAGAATTTATACTTTCTTTTACTAACTTTCCGTTTAAAAACATATTTAATTTACCTCCCTTTGTATCTGCATTTTTTCTAAAAACATAAACATTTAATTGTTCCAATACTTCATTACTAAATTGATTTAATAAACGTTCATTGTTTGTGGTTGCATTATCATAATAAACAATATTGTCTCCATAAGTAAAATGAATATTAATGCCCTTATTTTCGTTATCGCTAGACATATTCAATATGGTATTTTTCGTTGATGGTACATACCGTTTAGCGAACAAAAATATGGTATATCCTTGAATTCCTTTATTTAAATTAAAATTAATTGGCGAGGGTCCAAATCCACTATTAGTCGTTGTATCCATCAATAAACCATTTTCAACTGTAGAATTTTGTTTCAATACTATGTGATTATTCATCCCTGATATATCCCTAATAACTTTACCATATTTCAACGAATTATAAGTCCTAGGATTAGAAAAATCCAACGCTAATTTCAAATTATCTTGTTTAACGCTTGGAATTTCTTCGTTTTTTCTCGTTACATTCATCGTTTTAATACTTGATAAATCACCCAAATTTCTAAATACTTTTATATCAGTTCCTTTGGGTTGCAAAATCATGGTATTAGATGTATCTAAATTCGCACCACTAATGGAACGGTAGTTAGTCACTGATTTAAATGATGAATCACCTTTAATTTCGAAATCATTATATTTGGTTAATATTTTTGCATCACTATTATCACTTATATCCCAACTCCCTAATTTTTCTAATTTATGTATTCCATTATCCAAACAATGCATTTTTCCTTTATAATTAGCACGTTCATAAACCTTACCAGAACAATATTTTTCTATTAATATACCTTGTATTCCAGAAAAAGCAAAATCGTTGTGATTTCCTTCGAAAAATACAACATCACGAATCACATCATTTTTCGTTGTTTTGACGAATTTATTGGTATCGCTACTAGGTTGGTATTCACTATAAAGTTTTGCGGTATAACCTTTAGGAATCGTTATTGAACCTACATCCATATTTTTAAGTTGATAAGTCATGATGGTTTTATCTTTATCAAAATACATAATTTCACATTTCCCAGAACTATCAAACATTCCATTTTGATAAACTGTTACCCTATGTTTATCGTTTGTTCTAACATCATCAACTTTCATATTTAACATATTTTTGTTTTCTGTTGTAGTTACAATTGTTTTTTTGGGATTTATATCTTTTAATTCATAAAAACTAAATGGAGTATTTCCTTTGTTAGATTCTAAATCAGATTTGGAAATTGGGTATAAAGAACCATCGTTAAACAAAAATCCATGATATTTTCTTTGCGAAAATTCACTATTAATTAATTTATATCCTTTTTCGTAAGAAGACAAATCAACATCATTAAATACTCTATCTAAATTATTAATATCTATATTAAATAAATCAGTATGTTTTTCAAATACATAATCACCTGTATTATATTTACTCGATGAGTATTTATTAACTTTATCAGTAATCATTACTAAATTTTCATTATTATGATCAACCAATAATGATTGTCCTGTTCTCGAAATAAGTTGGAATTTACTATTTTTATTCCACATATTATTTTCATCTAATTTCAGTGACCAATTGGCGTTATCATCCGTATTATTATATTCACCATGACATACTATATCATGATTACCATTTTTAGTAAATTTTTCTTTGACATTAGTATCTCCATTTAATAATACTTTTTGTGATGAACTTAAAATATCTGAAGATAAATATAAATTTGCACCATTCTTAACACATTGTAATCTAATTGGATCACTATTTTTAACTGGTTCATTTAATTTATAATTATCGGCTGTTCCGTTGGGTCCAACAACTGTCCAATATTGATATAAATCATTATTATTATCATCAAGATATACCATTTTGTCATCCGAAAACGAAGCATTTATATTACTCAACGATAAACTTTTATTATTTCTATTACCACACGTTAAATATATTTGTTTTTTATTAAATCCATCATAACTATTATCAATATCAAATTTTATTTTTATTTGATCGCCATAATGAATATTATCAGTATTGTTTTGAAATCCTTCAACATTTGTTTTAGATATGTAAAACACAACTATTAACAATATTATTATCATAATGGTAAATTTGTTTCGATGAAAAAAATTACCATTTAATTTCATTTTCCAATATATTATATACTAACATAATATAAATTTTTAAAAAAATTGAAGTTTAAAAAACCACAAAAGCACATTAGAAATAATTTTGCAAAAATTAAATATTTTAGATAGTTCATCCAAATACGTGAAAGATAGTGTATTTAAAAAATAAATATTCATTTACAATGAGAAGCAAATTTTTCAATTTTGAACGACATCACCATCAAACTCTTACAATTAGTAACATCCAAATCATTTGGATATTCACGTTCATATTCCACTATTATATCGTATAATGGTTGTGTTCCATAACTTTTTTTACCATATTTTACTTCAAGTTTATCTATTATACTATTTATTTGTTCTAAAATATTATCATATTTGTTTCTTCCGATGATATTTAGTTCATTTTCCATTTTTTCTATTTTCAACATATCTTCGTCCATTTTTAATATAAATATATTGTTATCTATATATTTGTTTATAATGAATATTGGAAAAATTTTAAATAATTTTGTAAAAGACGATATATTAGTTTCTCTAGAAACTAATGGTGATAAAGTATTTAATTTCAATTATTGTATTAAATCATGCAAATATGGCTTACATAATCTGAGTTTTGTTCAATCTAACGAAAATACGATTCCATCAATAGTCATATCTTACGAAAATCAAGTTGAATTTTATAGGATATTACGTTCCATGATTAATATTATCGAACATTTAGAAAATAACGAAATTACACATTCTGTTAATGTCAATTATGATAATAAAATTATACTAATTGGTATTAAAAACGAATCTAAATTTATTATAGACATGTCATCTTTTTCTATAAAATCTAACTAATAATTTTAATTCCTTTCATAACATCCTTATCCAAAGGATGATGTCTATGATATAACCAAATAATATCAGTATCCGACATTTCTGTTGCTATTTTCAAACCATACCTATCATCAAGAATGATGACAATGCGTTTCAATTGACGCAAAATAATATTATTTTTAATTTGATTCATTCGGTAATATTCATTTAATAATTCCATTCCTTCCGAAACTTGTTTATCTTTTGGATATTTTGAATAATACACACTAATGATAATTTCCGATCCTAGGGTTTTTTCGGATAAATGCAATTTTTCAAATGAATTTTGTTCATACTTTTTATCTAAATTAACAACCACTGTTTCTAATTGTTCCAAAATAGTATTACGTTTTTCATCAATTAAACCACTTGCTGTATTATCTGAATATTTATCCAAATCAAACCATTGTTTGTCTAATTCGCTTATCATTGAAATATATATGTATATATTCATAAAACCTTAAGTTTTAAGAATCAATTTTTATTACCATCCATAAATATATTCTTCTAGTTTATCTAATCTATTAATAAGTTCTATTCCTCTGAGTGCATCTTTGTCATTTTTATGAAGTTTATGGTAAGTCTTTATAATTTTTGCTAAAGTCGGTGTTTCAAGCGAAACATTAGAATAATCCTTATACCTATTATCAAGAATATCAACTATAATTTTCATTTCTTTCAATATGTCACTATATATTTTGGTTTTTACATCAAGCAACGAAATATTGTTACATTCTTCTATTTCTTCATCAGTCATTAAAATATCATCATAGTTTTCCATCTATATGTATATATTCATAAAATCTTAGGTTTGGTGTTATAAATTAAAATTGAAGATAAAAAAACCTTAAAATAAATATATTTATTATCAATAATGACTATCACCTTAAACGATATAACTGAATATGTTGGATTACCCAATCCGCATGAATTTCATTCAACCGAACTAGAACAATACCGCACTATTTACGAACCTATTTCGCTAAGTGGAAATTTAATAATTATGTTTGAACGTACTAAACCTAGAGACGATGTACATATTAATAAAATTATATTAATTAATCTATTAGATCCATTGAAAAGAAAAATATTAATTCGCAATAACTGTAATGGTAACATAGCAGTTAGTGATGATATGGATTATTTTGCATCTACAATGATTCGTGAAAATTCTTGTATTTTATATGTTCAAAGCATTGTTTCGGGTAATATTATATTTGATACAGAAATTGGAACACATGAAGATTGTTATTTTCATCAAAATTATCAAATAAACACATCGATAAATGTAAAGTGGAATGAAACTACCAAAACATTTATTGTTTATTCAAATCAAAAATCATTTAGTTTCAATCCAAAAACTAGGAAAATACATTATTTTGTAATCCCAAATGAAATTGAATGCCTAGATATTAGGAACGTAATACGGAGCCCAAATGGTAAATATTTATTAACAATGAAAAAACATAATGAAATAGAAGAAAATACAATATATAAAATAAATAATAATACATTGGAAAAAATACATCAATTTAAACTTCCAAAGAAACATCAATATTTCGTTAAAATACGTAAAATTAGTTGGAGTAATGATTCTAACTGTGTAGCAATATCAGCCAATTATCCCGCATATCAAGTAATTATATTCAACATTAAAACTAATATTGAAAAAAAAATTATTAAAAATGATTATGTTGTTTTCGGACACAAATGGAGATTCGATGATAAATATATAATGATAGAGTATAATTTTAATTGTTATTTAAACATATTTAATATTGATATATTATGTTCGGAAACATTAGAAGTAGTATATACAGAAAATTATTGTTATGGTAATTCCATTTGGAGTAATTGTGGATCATTCATCGTCACAAAAATAATAACTGATTATATTAGTACATACGCTGTCGATTCATTGACACCACCTACTAAAATTATCAGTGTATTTCCTAACATCATGAATGTCATGAAACCATGGTTATTACACATAAATCAAGAAATAAATAATAGAAAATTATTACATCGCAACGTTTCAGAAATAATATTGCAAAAATTGGGTATTTTAGATAAATCATTCAAATATGTAAAAAATAGTGTTATTTAATTATCTTGAACGTTCATATGCATGTGTATCTAATTCATGAAATCTATCAATAAGATTCAATCCCCGAAGAACATCACTATCTGTTGGATAATGTCAATCTCACACAGTAACAATTGATGTGATATTTTCTTCTTTAGTTGCTTGATATGCATCACTATCATTATCGTCGTAATATAACTGGATTTGTTTGACAACAAAAGTATCGAAATCCCTAATTAGTTCGTTTTTAATTGTATTTACTAATAAATTGATTTTATCGGATAGTTCTAGATTCAATCTTTTATTTTTATGTTTCGTTATATCTGGATTAAATCTAATGAATATCACTGATTTACCTCCGATACCACCCACTATTTCGCAAATCCTTGCACATTCGCAAACATCTTCATATTTTTTATGTTGGTGTTCATCGATTTCTACTATAACACAGTGTTTATTTAGTTCGAAATAGACATCTGGACGTTTCTTGGAACAACCTTGTAACATTTTACTTGAATTATATTCAAATTTAGTATCAATCGTTTTTCGCAAATGTCTGACCACTGCCCATTCCTTCTTATTTTGAACTTTTTTACAACGATTACAGATATGTTTAGAATGTTCTTTAATATCACAATATTTGCATAGTTTTTTTATGTTAGTTTCATACTCTTCAGGTGCGTGTGTTAAACACATTTTCTCTCCATCTATAGTAAATTCATATTCGTTGTTACAATTCAAAACAGAACATTTATTTTCAAGAACTAGATTAACCATATTAGGTTCTTTATGTTCATAACAATATTGTTTTCTTTTGTTTGTAAATCCATAAATAGAATCGTTTTTACATTTTTTAGTTTGACATTTTTTATTTTTCACGTTAATCATGTTATCTTCTTTATGTTCGAAACAATAAATCGCTTTAGTTTCGGATGGTAAATTAAAATTTGGTCTTTTGTTACATCCATCATGAATACATTGTTCGGATTTAATATTTATCATATTCTCTTCTTTGTGTTCATTACAATAAATCGCTTCAGTTTCTATTGATAAATTAAAATTTGGTCTTTTGCTACAATTTTCGTAATTACATCTTTTGTGTTTAATATCAACCATATTTTCTTCTTTGTGTTCTGAACAATAAATCGCCTTAATTTCCGTCGATAAATTAAACGTTGGTCTTTTGTTACATCCATCGCAAATACATCGCTTATTCTTAATATCTACCATATTATTTTTTTTGTGTTCACTACAATAAATCATTTTAGTTTCAGTTATTAAGTTAAAACTAGGTTGTTTATTACATCCGTCATGAATACAACAACGTTTATCATTGATGTTTATCATATTTTCTTTTTTATGTTTCGAACAATACAATGGTTTAGTTTCTTTTGGTAAATTAAAATTTGGTTGTTTATCACATCCATCATGAATGCATCGTTTAGAAACAATATTTATCATATTTTCTTCTTTGTGTTCATTACAATACAACGGCACAGTTTCAGTTAATAAATTGAAAGTTGGTTGTTTGTTACAACCATCATGAATACATCGTTTATTAATAATGTTTACCATATTATCTTCTTTGTGGTCATTACAATAAATAGCTTTAATTTCTGTTGGTAAATTAAAATTTGCTGTTTTATTACATCCATCGTGAATACATCGTTTTGATTTAATATTTACCATATTTTTTTCTTTGTGGGCATTACAATAAATCGCCTTAGTTTCCGTTGATAAATTAAAATTAGGTCTTTTATTACATCCATCATGAATACATCGTTTCGATACAATATTTACCATATTTTCTTCTTTATGTTCATCACAATATAATGGCTTGGTTTCAGTTGATAAATTAAACGTTGATCTTTTATCACAACCATCGTGAATGCATCGTTTCGATTTAATATTAACCATATTTTCTTCTTTGTGGACAAAACAATAAATCGCTTTAGTTTCCATTGGTAAATTAAAATTTGGGGTGGATAACAGTTATTTAATATGTATGAAAATATATTAAATATTGCTGTTATTGATTTATGTGTAATTAATAATAAAAAAAACAAATATAAAGATAATTAATTAATATTAGGTACAGTAAA
>Ga0233437_1002047_pt1 | contig 32650 bp, 25 predicted proteins | sample SI_122_August201_FD_182714 | JGI IMG/M metagenome (GOLD analysis project Ga0233437, IMG submission 182714) | Seawater microbial communities from Saanich Inlet, British Columbia, Canada - SI_122_August2016_200_MG | ecosystem: Environmental > Aquatic > Marine > Inlet | place: Canada: British... | reverse complement strand
AAAATTACTTACACTCGACAATGTTATTGACATTGCCTCGCAACAATCGTTAGATGCGTTCATCAATCAAAACATGTACTTGTCGAGTTACTGGGAGTACCGTTATTTTAGGGCCGACCGTTTACCAAGTTTGAGTATCGAAGCTACTCCGTTCGATTACAACCGTTCGATGCAGAAAGTTTATAATTACGATGAAAACAGGGATGAATATAAATCGCGCGAAGATTTAGGTTCTGAAATTGGATTACTGTTAAACCAAAATGTAGGTTTAACAGGTGGCCGCATTTTTGCCCGCTCCGAATTAAACTTAACACAAAAACTGGGCTTGGATAAAATATCATCCTACAATTCAACACCTTTTAGTGTTGGTTATGCACAAACAATAAATGGTTACAACAGGCTAAAATGGACAGCCAAAATTGAACCCATAAAATTCGAACGGGCTAAAAAAGATTTTATTCAGTCGAAAGAAGAATTGGCAATAAAAGCTACCCGCCGGTTTTTCGACTTAGTTGATGCACAAATTGAAGTAAACATTGCAAATACAAATATGGCAAACGCCGACACCCTTTATAAAATTGGGAAAGGGCGGTTTCAGGTAGGAACAGTTACACAAGATGAGTTGTTAAACCTGGAACTTAGTTTTATGAATGCAACACTTGCACTTACACGTGCAAACCTTGGACTGGAACGTTCCCGTGCCGATTTAAATTCTTTTTTAAGTTTTGATAAAGAAACTAAAGTCGAGTGTATTGTCCCAACTAATTTACCCGATTTACAAATTGAAGCCGACAAAGCAATACAGGCGGCTTTGCAAAATAATCCCGAAATATTGCAACAACAACAGCGACTTATAGAAGAAGACAGCAAGGTTAAACAAGCAAAATCGGAAAGCGGGGTTAGTGGAGATGTTTATGCTTTATACGGGTTAAACCAAAATGCCGAATCGATAGATCTGGTTTATCAAGATCCACTCGACAGGCAGCGTTTAAGATTAGGCGTAAACATTCCGGTACTCGACTGGGGACGTAGAAAAGGGAGGCTGGCAATGGCTGAATCGAGCCGAGAGGTTGTTCGCATTAGTGTAAACCAGGAACGAATTGACTTTGAACAAAATATTATTATGAACGTAATGGAGTTTAATTTACAAGCCGATCAGGTTTTAAACACGGCAAAAGCAGACACCATTGCACAAATGGGGTACGATGTTACACAACAACGATTTTTAATTGGCAAAGTAGATGTTACTAAATTAAACCTCGCAAGGAATGATCAGGAAAGGGCACGCCGTGCTTACATAGCTGCTTTACGTTCGTACTGGAATTACTATTTTACTATTCGCCAACTTACGCTTTACGATTTCGAAAACACAAATACCTTATCGCAAGATTTTGAACGTCTTATCAATAATAATTAAAAGAAATCCATGGCATTAAAAAAGAAAAGCATTTTAATTATTGCGTTGCTGGCCATTTTAGTTTTAATAATGGCAGTTTGGGGTGGAACAAAAATTACCGATTCGAAATCGTGCATAATCAAAAAGACCAATTTTGAACAAAACATTTCTGCAAAAGGAGAGATTCGGGGCAAAAACTCAGTCTTAATTAAATTGCCCGATGATTTTAAAAGCCGCGATTTACGCATTCGTGAACTCCAAATTAAAGATCTTGTTCAAGAAGGGACACTTGTAAAAAAAGGGGACTGGATAGCAACCCTGGATATAGCAAGCATTACAAATCAAATTCAAGACAACAATAATGACATTGAAGAGGATTTGGCTGATTTTGAGGATGCAAAAATTGATTCTGCAATTGAACTAAATAATTTTCGGGAAGAGATAAAAGAATTTAGATACGACCTTGAATACCAAACCCTAGAATTGGAGCAGGCAAAATTTGAGTCTCTGGCTTACCAACGTAAAGCAAAAGTTGCGTACAATAAAATCATCCGCCAAATGGATGCAAAACTACGTAACTTCGAAAGGAAAAAAATTGAATTAAAAGTCAGGGTACGAAGATCGGAGAGAGAATACATGTATAGATTACGCCGCGATTCACTTTTAAAAAAGGCCATAGAGCAAGCAACAATTACAGCTCCACAAGATGGCCTGGTAATGTATGCCAAAGTCCGGGGTGGCAGAAAAATCCGTGTTGGTGATAATATAAGTCCCTGGAACCCAACAATTGCATCACTTCCCGATATGTCGGTGTTAGTCTCAGAAACATATATTGAAGAAATTGATATTACAAAAATAGCTATAAACGATAATGTTGAAATTGTTGTTGATGCTTTGCCCGATCAGGAGTTTTCGGGTTTTGTTTCTGGCATTGCCAATATTGGGCAAGAACTTTCAGGGTTCGAATCGAAAGTTTTTCAGGTAATTATTGAATTAAATCAAACCAACCCCGAACTAAAGCCGGCAATGACAACGAACAACAACATTATTATAAACAACATTAGCGACGTGCTGACAATACCACGGCAATGCCTTTATTCTGAAAATGGAAATGATTTTGTTTACATCAAAAGATCGGGGAAAATATGGAAAAAAATTGTAAGCCCTGGAATTGAAAATGAAAATGAAATTGTAATTGAATCTGGTTTAGAAGAGAAAGATAGAATATTGTATTCACAACCGGAAAAAGCTGAAATAATCGATTTTTTCGATAAATAATAAAGGCCAACTTTTTTAGCAGCCTCTATAAATTATTAAACCAAAAGAATTATACCAACGTTTGAGAAGCCGGTGGTTAATTCAAATTTAGGGATAATTAATCGCGTGTAACCGAACCAAGACCTTCAATACTTTTAGTAACTTTAGGTTCTCCCCGATATTTCACTTTACCAACTCCTTCAATTTTAGCATTCAAAGTTTCAGTTGCATAAACACTTCCTGTACCCACGCCTTCAATTTTAATAGTTACGTTTTTTGTTTTTAATTCGCTCGCGTCAATGTGTCCGGCTCCTGAAACTTTAACATCCAAATTTTCTGCTACTCCATCGAATTCGAATAAAACACCACCTTCACTAATTACCCGTACATCTTCTGCTTTCAAATCGAGTTCTATTTTAGCGCCACCTTTAACATGCAGGAAAAAATCGTTCAAATCAAGATAGCCCTTGGTTTCTAGCTTCACTCCTCCTTCAATATTTATTTTTTCAATATTTTTAAAAGTAATGTACAAAGTAATACGTTCAAAATCAAAATGCTTTCGGTCAATTTTCAATCGCAACGATTCACTTTCGTTTCTAACTTTCAGATAATCAAATACATCACCGTCAGACGCCTTAACAGTTAGCGAATTTTTATCTCCCTGAATCAGATAAACTTTATAACCACCTTCAAGATATATTTCTGTAAATTCGCCTAAATCATAAGTTTTGGTTTCCCAATCTTCATCTTGACGGAAATTTGCATTTACGGACGTAAAAATCATTGAAAATACTGTGAGAAAATAAATAAGTTTCATAATTCTGTTTTTTTTGATATCGAAAATAATATAGATAATTAAAGTCTGGCTTCTTTATTCGATAAACAACCACTTTTTATAGACGAACATTTGTATTAAATATTTTGTACGAAGGCTTAAAAATTAACGAATGCCAACTTAAGGATTAAGCCGTCGAAGAAAAAGTAAGCCGTAGCTTATCAGGCCATAAATAACTGCCGGGATAAAAATATCCATAAAAATAAAAGTACCCGGATTTAACAACAATTTTACGATATAAATAACTGATAATAAAAGTAATGCTAAAAGAGAATTTACATTTCCCCGGTCAGCTTTTCGAATTAACAATGCAGAAAAGTAAATCCAAAGAACACCTAACACAGCCAACACCCCGCCCTCAATTATTTTCCCGTTATAAAGTTTTAAAAATCCCCAAATGGCAGGAATTAACCCAGAAATTAGCAAACTACGTGAAATACTTTTTCTAATTTTTATTATATTTTTTTCATTTTCAATTGTCGGAAAAAGTAAAAACCTAACTGGCTTAACTTGAAAATCCTTGTCAAATAAATCTTGTTCCGAATGGATCAATTCACGTTTAATGGCCTCTTGAATAGCCATTTCAGCGGCTTCTGGTTGATACAGTTTTCGTTTCCTAAGAATTTTTAAAATCTCTTCATCGCTATATTCCGGGATTAATGTCCTATAATCAGCTTTTATCGAATTTGATTTTTCTACCATTTTAAGATACTTTTATAGCTCGAACAAATATAACTTCAGATTGTAATAAATAATAGAAATTTATAAAAACATAAAAATATTTTAAAATGTACAACTTTGAATACAAAAACCCGGTAAAAATTATTTTTGGGAAAGGAACCATCCCAAATGTGGTAAATGAGATTCCAAAAAATGCAAAAGTATTGCTAACATACGGTGGCGGAAGTATTAAAAAAACTGGTGTTTACGAGCAAGTAACTAAGGTTTTAAATAAAATTGAATTTATTGAATTCGGGGGAATTGAAGCAAACCCGCATTACGAAACCTGTATGAAAGCTGTTGACATTATAAAAAAAGAGAAAATAAATTTTCTCTTGTCTGTTGGTGGTGGTTCAGTTTTAGATGCAACTAAATTTATTGCAGCGGCAACTTTATACAAAAATGGCGATCCATGGGAAATACTTAACAGGCGCAATGAGATTTTTGTTGAAGAAGCAATGCCAATCGGAGCTGTTCTAACATTACCGGCAACAGGATCGGAGATGAACGGAAATTCGGTAATTACCAGAATTTCAAGAATGGAAAAACTGGCTTTTGGTTCGCCAAAAGTAATGCCTAAATTTTCAATTCTCGACCCGGAATGTGTTTTTACTTTACCTGATACGCAAGTGTCTAACGGAGTTGTTGATGCGTTTGTACATGTAGTGGAACAATATCTTACATTTAATGTAAATTCACCTATTCAAGACCGTTTTGCCGAAAGTATTCTAACCACATTAATTGAAGAGGGACCAAAAGTTTTAGCCGACAGAAAAGATTATGAATCGGCAGCCAATTTTATGTGGAGTGCAACCATGGCATTAAACGGACTAATTGGTGCCGGCGTGGCACAAGACTGGGCAACACACTTAATTGGACACGAACTTACTGCCTTGCACGGAATTGACCACGCGCAAACTTTGGCAATTGTACTTCCGGGAATGATGCACGTTAAAAGGCAAAACAAAAAAGATAAAATTTTGCAATACGGCGAGCGGATTTGGGGAATTAAATCAGGAACTGACAATGAAAAAATAGACAAAGCCATTACCAAAACAATCGAATTTTTCGAGTCGGTGGGCATAAAAACTACCCTGCCCGATTACGGTGTACCAGCTGAAACAATCAACATAATTATGGCACGTTTCGAAAAACGCGGAAACAAACTTGGCGAAAATGCCGACATCGATTTTAATGAAGTTGGCGAAATTTTAAGGAACAGGTTGTAAAAAACACTAAGAAACTTTTTTGTTCTTCACCCGGCGACTTTCCGTCACCGGGTGAATATTTAAAATGACATTCCAAAAAATGCTACTTTTGTATGCTTTTCTGCTGAATATACTTTAAAATCAACTCATTATAATTTTCAACCAACACTTTAACAACTTCATTTTTTGAATTAAAAGTAACATTCCCCATTTGTTTTACAGGAAGGATTTTAGGAGAAGTGCCGGTTATAAAAACTGCCGTAAAATTATCTAATTCGCTTAATAAAATAATTTCCTCTTTAACCTGGAAACCAGCTTTTTTTGCTATTTCTATGATTTTCTGTCGGGTAATTCCCTGCAGCACTTTGTTTCCCTGAGGCGTTATTATTTCGTTTCCTTTAATAAAAAAAACATTACTGCGGCTACCTTCGGTTATCCGGTTCTTTTTATCCAACAACAAAACCTCGTAATAACCTTTCTCTTTAATTAATTGGTCAGCCATTTGCCGGACTGTGGTATGCAAGATTTTAACATTCGGATTTTCACGTTCTGCATTTAACAAACCGCATTTTACTCCTGTCTTGTACATTTTTTCGGTAGGATAAGAACTAGCGATAAAAAAAGCTTTTAAATTAGTTTTACATGAAATTAAAATATTGCCATTGTCAACCTCATTTTTTTCAATCAGTTTAAATAAAAAATTTTCGATTTGATATTTTGAAAACCGTATAGATCTCCCGACAATTTTTGCCGAACAATAAAAACGGTCCAAATGATCTTCCAAAAAAAGTGGAACTCCGTCGGATACCCGTAAAACTTCGTAAATACCACCTTTGTTCTCGGATGAAATAAATGCGGTGTTTGCCTTTATTTCATCGTTGAAAACAAAAAATTTATGAAGTGGTAAAAGTGCCATTTTCCATGATTTGTGGTAAATTTATTCATTTGTTTTAAATGAAATAAAAATGAGTGACAAAATTCCGGTACCGATAACATTTAATCCACATAAACATCATTTAGAATTTCTAAAAGAAAAAATAAACAATTGGAAAAGTTTAAACTGGGAAAGTGTAGAAAAAGAAATTCTCTGTATTGGCAATAATTTAGTCGATTTTTATTTGGGATCACTCCAGGTTGAAGAAATTTGCAACGAGTGCATAAATTATTTTCGAAACGAAAAAATTACAGAAAAGGAAAGTTTACTATTTTGGTTAAAGCCGCTGAAACACAAAAAAATTCAATTATCGGACAAATCGTTCTGGTTAATAAAAGAAGGAATTGATGGTGATCGTTTTATTCATATCCACCCGGCAAAATATTCGCCATCTACAATTCGTGTTCGGGCAATAACATTAAAAACTGTTATTGCGCTAAAAGTCCACTCAATTTCAATCGATAACGGAATAAAAGCGAATTTGCAGAATGTAAACCGTGTACGCACAGAATTTCTAAAACTTTCGCCAATAAAATCATTGCAACCCGAAAAAGGGATATTACATCTTTGGGAGCTTTTCGATAAAAATTAACCGTTTGTTCCGTTACCCTTATACTGCAAATTTTCCAAAACCGAATTTTTATAACTTCTGCCAATTGGCAACTCTTTTCCCGGAACTTCAATACTGGTTGAAGTAAAAGCTTCAATCTTGGCTAAAGAAACAATAAATGATTTATGAATCCGTAAAAAACTGCTATCCGGAAGTTTATCTCCCATGTTGGTCATGCTGGTTTTGGTAATTATTTTTTTCTTTTCGGTATAAATCTGAACATATTCACTTAAACCTTCAACATATAAAATTTCGTTTAAATGAACCTTAATAACCTTTTTATTTTCTTTCACGTAAATAAACTCTTCTTCATTTTTATGGCCTGAAGTAACAGGTGAAACATTTTTAATTTCTTCCTGGGCGAGCTGATAATATTTATTTACCGATTTAAGAAACCGCTCGAATGTAATTGGCTTCAACAAATAATCAACTACGTCGAGTTCAAAACCGTCGATGGCATATTCGCGGTAGGCAGTTGTAATAATTACTTTTGGCGGGTGTTTTAGTGTTTTAAGAAATTCGATACCTGTAATTTGTGGCATCTGAATATCCATAAACATTAAATCAACCTGGTGGGTTCGTAGAGCTTGCAGCGCTTTCATTGCGTCGCCGCACTCGGCAACAATTTCGAAGTTTTCCAACTTTTCGATGTGGTTGCGCATTAAATCACGTGCTAAAGGCTCATCATCTACAACGAGGCATTTTGTTTTCATGGCAAAAACGGGTTAGTTTTCTATGTTTTCTCAACTATGGCTATAAAATAAGTAGTAATTAAGTAAATAAATTACAGGGTTTTAGTTAAAAATTTCTAAACTAAATTCCCTAAAGTTTTCATCTAAGTTTTCTATTAATCTATATTTTCCGGGAAAACTATAATTCAAACGCTTTTTTGTTATTTCTGTATTTTCATCATCTATTAAACGAAACTCATTTTCGCTCCAAATCGAAAACGAAAAAAGCAGATATTTTTTTTCCCCTTTAATAATGACGCTGCTTTCAAACGAATCGTTACATCCATACACCATTTTTATTGCATTATTTAAAAAAGGCAGCAACAAAAGCGGCGGGACCACAAACGATTTCAGGTTTCCACTCACAATAAAATTACTTGTCAACCGGTCTCCAATGGCCAGTTTATGTATATCCAGGAATTCTTCAATTAGTTTTACTTCTAATTGCAAAGGAATAAGTTCTTCGCGCCCTTCATATAAAAAACGGTTTAAAAAATTGGAGATTTTAATTATCATTTCGGGAGCTTTATCAGAATCGCTTGTTATTAACTGCTCCAATTCTTCCATCAAAGTTAATATTAACCTCGGCTGAAGTTGATACCTGTAAATTTCCAGCTCTGTCTCCATTTTCGATTGCAACAATTCCTCTTTTCTGTTTTTTGCCGAATACCACGAGCGCCCTGCTTTTATTGCAAGAAAAACCAAAATAATATAGAGGTTGCCTATTCCGCTAATTAGTATGTTTTTAAAATTTAAATAGCCGGGGCTAAAAGATTTATCAACATCGAAAGGCTTAAAGACCAACTCGTTGCTAACCACAAGTTCAAGTGCCGAAAAAACAATCAGGAGTAAAATAAAACCCAACCCAAATAAAAAATAACGATGCCTGAAATAATTTTCGGAAAGCAGCCAGTACGCAATTAAATAGGTGTGGGCAACAAAAATCGGGAGTGTAATTACATAATACAAAAACCACACAAAATACTCTTCAAAACCTTTACCAAGACTCTGGATTATTGTGAACGAGAATATCCACGATAACCAAAAAATAATGTGCAAAAGAATTTCTGCTTTATCGATATTTTTTCCGGCCAATCTCAATTTCAGTTTCTTTTAATTCTAAATTTACCTTAAACGACGTATCCTTATTATCAAGTGTTAATGAATATCCTTTTTTTGAATACAAAATTTCCAGGCGTTTTCTTAAATTTTTTAACCCGTGACCATCATTTTCTTCCAAATCTGAGTTAATATACGATTTTGGTTTGCTGTTTTCGGTTACCAAAACTATTTTTCCCAAATCTGTATTAACTAAAATTTTTATCCAGGGCTTTCCGGCATCGAAACTGCTTCCATGTTTAAAACAATTCTCAACCAAAAAAAACAAAATCATTGGTGGAATTCTTACCGAATTTAAATTGCCATTACTAATGTACTCTACTTTCAGGCGTTTTCCGTACCTTAATTTTTCGAGTTGAATGTAATTTTCAACCAGTGAAACTTCCTGCTGTAACTCAACAAAATCTTTCTGGCTTTCATCAATAATATAATTCAAAACAATTTTTATCCGCGTTATAACTTCTTTTGTTTTTGTAGGGTGAAGCAGCGAAAGTGCATACAAATTATTAATTGTGTTGAAAAGGAAATGAGGATCGAATTGTGATTGTAAAAGTTTACTCTGGGCTTCTTTATTCTGGACTTCCAGTTTTTTACGAAAACTTTCGGCGTACAAATAATCCTTAACGTATTTAGCAATGCAAAAGAATGCAACAATAAAAGTCATGTCTTTTGTATTAACAACTATAAACCGAAGGTTCATAATTCCGCTGCGTTGCATATTTTCGGGCGAAATTGAAGAATAAAATATATGATCGGAAATCACCAGTTTTATTGCCGACAAACCTATCCCTACCAACAAAAACAATAACATAAACCAGATTACCTTCCTTTTTATCAGATACTCGGGAATTAGCAAGAAAATGGTAATGTAGGCGTAGGCAAAGAAAAACAAAGAGTTGATAAAAGTTACCCAAAGTGTATTCAAAAAAGTACCAGAGCTATTTTGTACAAAAAAAATGTAAGTAAAAAGAAATACTATTATCAGGAAAAAAACAAAATGCCTGAAAAAGCGAAACTTAATTCTGTTATCGTAAATTAGTTTATTCATTTTACTTTGTTATCCTCAACCAAACAATAAATTTACTTTTTTCGTCTGTTATATTTAAATTGTATTTGTCATGATAAATTATATCGAGCCTTTTTTTTACATTCATCAATCCAATTCCCCCTTTTGTGTTTTCTTTAATATTTTGATTTTGAGATGGTTTGCTATTTTCACAATTAAAAATAATACTATTTCCAGCAACCTCAAGTTTAATCTTTATAAACGGATTCTCAGAATCATTACTTGTGCCATGTTTAAAACAGTTTTCAATAAAAGCAAATAACAACATTGGGGCAATTTTCATTTTCTCAACCGTACCTATTACTTCAAAATCCAGCTTCAAACGACTTCCGTAACGCATTTTTTCCAAATCAATAAAATTCCCGATTAGTTTAATTTCCTTTTCTAATGTTATTTCCGCTTCGTTGCACTCGTACAGCACCGAACTCAATAATTCTGATATTTTAGCAATTCCTTCAGAAGTTTTCGACGATTTCTCCAACGAAAGTGCGTATAAATTATTCATTGCATTAAACAAAAAATGAGGTTGCAACTGCGATTTTAAAAGGCTTAATTCGGTTTTAAGGTTGCGTTTCTCCATTTCATGTTTTTCCTGTTGTTGATCGAACCATTTTTTTACAATTTTTACGGCAAACGCAATGGCTACCATAAAATTTGTTTCCAACATTAAGTAAAGAAAAGTGACGCCAAACAAGGAATTAAAAGTAACAGGCAATGAATTGAGCATTCGTAAAAAGATACGTTCTCCCAGGGTAACAGCAAAAAGTAATGAGAATTCCAGCAGAACGGTTATCAACAATTTCCGCTTCTTCAAATAAAAAGGTAAAATAGAATAAATAGTTAAATAAGTTGCCAGCATAATAAATGGCAACATACAAAGCGACTCCAGTAAATACCAACTATAGTCGTTTCCGTACTTTCCGTAAATCAATCCAAAAAACAAAACATAAAACAACCAGAATAAAAAATGGGTGAGAATCCTTTTATTTTGCCATTTAAAATTTTTGTGCTGACTCACATTATGATTTTTTTGATTAAAGATATAAACATAAATGTGTTTGAAGAAACGCTTTGCTTAAAATCAAGATCCTAAAACTGGTTAAAAACAATCGTTTGTAGATTGAAATTTATATTTGGTATAAACAAAGCTGTTGTTTATTGAAAAACCCTGTGCAGGTTATCACAGGGTTTAAAATTGAGATTTAGGGTACATGGCTTATCTCACCATGTTATTTTTGTAGCCTTCAATTTTATCCATTAAAAAAGCCCCCACCCTCTGGCGGGGGCCTTTGATTTTCATACTTCTATGAAAAAAATTGCGCTGTTTATGTTTTTAAAAATTAGCCTGGTACTCGTCGTTTACCATACTTGGGAAATAGCATGCAATTAATCCTAAAAGCTCATCGTCTGTTTTTGGGTTTTGGCAAATTACACGCTGAGCATAGTAGCTTACTTTGTTCAACTTGGCCAAATTAGCCTCGGTTGGTAGTTCCTGGTATTGTGGTTCAATCTTTTTTACCCCAAAAACCCCGTTGTCGCATTTGTATTCTATCTCAAACTCATCAGAACGTACAATAAAACTGGTACATTTCTTTTCACAAACAACACCTATTTGAATTGGATGTTTGGTGTTTTCGTAAGTTAAATCGTAGGTTTTAAGTACTTTGTTGTTTACAACCATCGGAGCATCGGAATTTACGATGGTATATCTTCCAAAATCGGTTAAGGAACTGCCGTTCAAAGCTTTTCCATCTTTAATTTTTGCTGAAGCCGCGAGACTTAGCATCGCCACACAAATTGTTAAAATAATTAATCTAGTTTTCATGATATTAAATGTTTATTGTTTCACTGGTTCAAATATATGTAAGCAATTGAATCGTAGATTTTTAATTCAATAAGCAACCTGCTTTCCCATATAAAGGGTACATATTATACTGCAAAGTAATTTCAAAGTCGTTTGTAGGTATTTTGTTGCATTTTGCAGTTTCAATTTGAATTTTACTGAATTTAAAGTAAAGTCAACGACAAATTCCCACTTTTTGTGAGAACTTTAATATTGGTTTTTAACTTATAATTTCAGAACTAAATGTTTTTGATTTTTATATTTTTGCCATTCGTTTTAATTTTACAAAAATTTTGATTTATGAATATTTTACGATTTAATTTATTTCTTGCGGCTATTGTATTATTACTCACATCTTGTAAGCAAAAAGAGGAAAAGAATTATATCCAATTTGTTGACCCATTGATAGGTACAGCACCGGCCTCTACTTTAGCCGCGAAACAAAATCCTGGCGATCATGTAGATAATGGTCAAACCATTCCCGCTGTAACAGCACCTTTTGGAATGACACAGTGGACCCCACAAACTTATACAAGCGAGAAAAAATGTTTAGCTCCTTTCTACTACGGAACAAAAAATTTACAAGGATTCAGGGCAACTCACTGGACGAGTGGTTCGTGTGTTCAGGATTACGGTAGTTTTACCGTATTTCCAACATCGGTAACTAACAATTTTAGCCATTTGCCAAAACAAAGGGAAACCATGTATTTGTATAATAGTGGCAATGCATCGCCTGCCTACAGCTCGGTTCACTTTCCCAGGTACAATATTATTACCGAGATAACTGCAACAAAACGAGCCGGTTTTTTTCGGTTCTCCTGGCTACTGCCCGAAAATCCAACCATAATTATCGACGTTAACAGCGACGAAGGTGAGGGTTTTATAAAAATTGATATTGAAAACCAGGAAATCGTTGGGTACAATCCGGTACACCGAATTTACAATGGAGTAGGCAAGCCAGCAGGATTTAATGGTTATTTTGTGGCTAAATTCGATAAAGAAATTGTTAAACATGGAACTTATGCCGGCACGGAATATATCCATGGCACTACCGAACAAAGTAACAAAGAACAAATTGGGGCTTACGCTACTTTCGATTTGGGTGATGCAGGAATATTAAAATTAAAAATGGGGACTTCGTTTACCAGCATCGAAAATGCCAGAAAAAATCTGGAAGTTGAAATTCCCGATTGGGATTTTGAAAAAACCAAAATGGAATTGGAAGATACCTGGAATTCACAATTAGCAAAAATTGATATTGAAGGTGGAACCAACGATGAACTTACCAAGTTTTATACTGCATTGTATCACAGTTTAATTCACCCTCGTTTGTACAGCGATGTTAACGGAGATTATCCTGGTTTTAACGGAGATTCAACAATTCACAAAGCAAACGGTTTTGAATATTATGGAGATTTTTCGAACTGGGATATTTACCGGGCACAAATGCCCTTACTCAGTTTAATTGCTCCTGACGAATATTTAAACATGGTTAAATCGCTTATTGTAAAGGCAGAGCAAGGGGATTGGCTACCTATTTTCCCAATGTGGAACAGCTATACTTCGGCAATGATTGGCGACCACAGCAGTTCAATAATTGCTGACGCTTTTATGAAGGGTTTCGATTTTGATATTGAAAAAGCATATTATTACATGCGGAAAAACGCCTTCGAAAGCCCAAAAAATATCGAAGATTATATAGATGGAAAAGGCAGGCGTGCAATCGAATCTTATCTCGAGTTCGGGTACATCCCCTTAGAAGATGAAGTACCTGAGGCATTTCATAAACAAGAACAGGTTTCGCGTACCCTTGAATATGCATACAACGATTGGGCAGTGGCGCAAGTAGCGGAAAAACTAGGCAAAACAGAAGATTTCAATGAACTTTCGGCAAGGGCATTAAATTATACAAATGTTTTTAACCCGGAAAAAGGTTGGGTTTGTGGCAGGTTTGGCGATGGAACTTTTACCGATGAATTCGAAGCAACCAAAAATATGCCCTACATTACCGAGGGGACACCGAAACACTACACTTGGTATGTTCCGCACGATGTGGAAGGTTTGATAGAACAAATAGGTGGAAAAGAAAAATTTCGCCATGAATTAAACCTGTTTATCGACAATAAAGAATACTGGCATGGAAACGAACCAAGCCATCAAATTCCTTATCTATTTAATTATGTAGGTGACTGGGAAAAGACACAGGAAACTGTTAAGAATCTTTTAAATACCGAATATGGTGTTGGTCCCGGTGGATTATCGGGAAACGACGATGCCGGGCAAATGTCGGCATGGTATGTTTTTGGTGCTATGGGTTTTTACCCGGTTTGCCCGGGAAGTAACGAATATCAGCTTTCCTCACCAATATTCAAAAAAGTAACTTTGAATTTAGATAAAAAATATTACCCCGGTGAAAAATTTATAATTGATACCCAAACTAATAGTAACAAAAAGCCATTTTCGGCAGTAAAATTAAATGGAAAAATAATTGAACCGGTGATTTCTCACGGCGATATTCAAAAAAGGGGCAAGCTTAAATTTTTACAGGAAGAGTAATTCTGTTTTTTAACTTTAAATGAACTACCCCGCCGCAAGTGGACAGGGGGTATCATGATGGATTAATAATTTTATTTTTCGCCGCAAGCGACGGGGAATTTAACCCAGAGAAATTAAAATGAAAGAAAAATGGATTGAAAGCAAAAATATATTTATGCACCTTTTCGAAAGAAGCGCCACCTTTGAACTTTTATAAATTATTATTTAAGAGTTACTTAAGGGCATCTCAAAAAACTCATTTCTTTCAAAAAATGAAGATAATGAATAATATGCAAGGCATAATTTTTTAGAATAGCCGTAGCTATTTCAAAAAATTATAACGCAGTCAGATTGTTTATTATCTTCTTTCCCGAAGGGGTTTTCAGAGTTTTTAGAGATGCCTTTAAACAAATTATAAAAATATCCGTTTTTTATTTTAATTAAAGTTATAAATCATTAATTTTAACTTCATTTTTAAATAATAAAATGGTCGAAACCATATTAAAGACTCAATATGCGCCTTACCAAAGAGTTTCAGAAAAAGGATTAAAGAAACAGAAAGAACTTTTTCGCACACACAATTTACTTTCAAAAGTTGCCGACTCTGTTTCAGAATCTGTTCTTGTTTTAAATATAAACCGGCAAATTATTTATGCCAATAAAAAATTTCTTAATCTTCTTGGAACCGATGACTACGATTCTGTAATTGGGAAACGCCCGGGAGAAGCTGTAAATTGTGTACATTCTTGCGTATCAGAAGGGGGTTGTGGAACCACTGAGTTTTGCCGGACCTGTGGTGCAGTAAATGCCATTTTAGATTCACAAAAAGGTTTCCAATCAGAAAAAGAATGCCGAATCCTTACTACCGAAAATGATGCCCTTGATTTGAGGGTAACTGCAACCCCTTATGAATGGGAGGGACAACAATTCACCTTTTTTGCAATTGAAGATATTGGCAACGAAAAAAGACGGGAAACGCTTGAAAAATTATTTTTTCATGACGTCTTAAATAGTGCAGGTGGAATTTCCGGGCTTTCACAAATACTTTTAGAAATAGACGACAACCCTGAATTAATTATTGATATCGCAAAAACAATAAATCGCTCAGCAGATATTTTAATCGACGAAATAAAATCGCAACGCCAATTAAACATAGCCGAACGAGGAGAACTTAAACCTGATTTTTCCAAAACAGAGACTTTAATAATTTTAAAAGAATTAACCAATATTTATTCAAAACACGAAGTAATCCAGGATAAAAAGATTTTAATCGATAGTAAAGCTGAAAATATATATACTTTTTCGGATCCAGTATTGTTACGAAGGATTATCGGCAATATGATAAAAAACGCCTTAGAGGCTTCCAACCCTGCAGGTATCGTAACAATCTCGTGCTGTAAAATTGAAGAAGCAGTTCGATTTTCAATACATAATAAATCATTCATTCCACAAAATATCCAATTACAACTTTTTAAGCGCTCATTTTCAACAAAAGGGACCGGACGGGGTATTGGAACATACAGTATGAAACTTTTTGGGGAAAAATACCTTAAAGGAAAAGTCTGGTTTGAAAGTACAACCGAAAATGGGACTACCTTTTATCTGAAAATCCCTTTATTGGAAGATATCCCAAATTGAAAGACACTTTTTCGATAGAAACATTTTGATTGTTTTGGTAATTAAAAGATTGGCAGAAATAAATCTGTTTAACATCTTTAGTAATCTGACAATACTGTTGATTTTTATAAATACCTAACCCAGATAAACTGGAAAAGACAAATCTCAAAAAACAAATAACAAATAAATTTCAATTATTAAAATATTCAAATTCTAAACTATTACTTATTATGTTTCAAGCAATTTGTAATTTGATAATTGTTATTTGTTATTTTCTGCCCAAAAAAACACAAATATTAGAAATAAGAACCAAGTAAATTGCCCACAATAAATTGCTTACTGCCAATAAACAAACTAAAGATTACAATGTACTAAAACATCCAGCAAAGCAAATCGATTTACTTATCCTACTGTTTGAGCTTTTCTCAGGAAATTAATAGTTTCAAAACCCTGAAAATTGAAAAACCAAAAACTTAAATTAGTAAGCTATTGACTTTCAACTTAATTTTTCGTAAATTATGTGCTTATTTAAATCAACTTCAATTATTAACCAAAAATCAGGAGGATAAAAAAATGTTTAAAGATTTTTTAAAAAGATTATTAGGTTGTAAAGAGGAACAAGAAAGTAATGAAAGTGTACCTGAAAATGTGCCCCAAAATGTACCCGAAGATGCAAAACCCAAAAAGACTTTCACTATCACAATTGCTGGATGTGCCGATTATCATGAAGATGACAAAGTCAAAAATTTAGAAGCCTTCGAAGATGTGGTAAACAAAAAAATTGCTAAATATATGATTGAACTTGAAAAAGAACTAAATGGTTATGATGCATTGCGGGTTGAATCGAATTTAGACAATTTTGTAATTACTGGCAATAGTAACCACAATTATCCGGAACTTATAAGATAAAAATTTGCCTTAATTGAATCAGTTATAGATTTTTTATCGGGAAGTGTGAAATGTATTCAGGAATTAATCCTTAAAAAATATATTGATCGGACACGTAGACAGTAATCTGAAATTTATGGCACAATCCATTTAAATAAAAACCACATAATAAAATCTTAGCCAAATTAACCAAAAAAACATTTTACTCATCCCTCCTCTAATTAACCCTTATTTAAAAAAGAGCGAAGAAGATTTTATGCCCCTTGGCTTGTTAAATCTCACGACCTTTTTAAAATCGGGAAAAAATCACATAAAAATTTATGAACCGAAGTTTCGTTTGATTTATAACGAAAACTACAAAAATACAGCCGCCGATATTTTAAAGGCCAAACCAAACCTGATTGGTTTTTCTACCTGGTGTATCGCCTACCCTATATCACTTTTAATTGCAAAAGCTATCAAAAGTATTGACCCCAAAGTGCCGATTATTTTTGGGGGGCCTCAAGCTTCAATCCTTGCTAACGAAACATTGGCTAACTTTCCATTTATCGACTTTGTTCTAAAAGGTGAGGCAGATTTATCGTTTCCGCTTTTTATTGAGGAATTATGGAAACCCAATCCCAACTTTGCCTCAATTTCAGGATTGGTTTATCGCGATTTAAAGGGAAATATATTAAACAACAAATTAGACAGACAAACAATAAACCTTGACAACCTTCCTTTTCCTTCTTATGATGTCGTACCAAAATCAAAAATATTTAAACTGGATGTAGGAAGGGGCTGTCCATTTAAATGCACTTATTGCTCCACTAACGATTTTTTTTCAAAAATTTACCGGGTAAAATCTGCAAATCGAATAGTCGCGGAAATGACGACTGCGTTTGAAGAAATGAAGATCACAAATTTTAGTTTTGCCCACGACATGTTTACCTTAAATAAAAAATTCATACTTGAACTTTGTAATAAACTTATAAACTTAAAAAAGGAAAATAACATAAAATTTATCTGGACCTGTTCTGCCAGGATTGACTGTGTTACCAACGAAATGTTAATTCAGATGCAAAAGGCAGGCTGCCAATCTATATTTTTTGGTATCGAAACCGGTTCGAAAAGAATTCAAAAAAGCATCAAAAAAAACCTTGATGTAAAGCGGGCATACGAACTGGCAGATTTATGCAAAAAAATTGATATTAATATGCATGCTTCTTTCATCCTTGGATTTCCTGAAGAAACAAAAACAGATGTTGAAAAAACATTACAAAGCGTTTTAAAGTTAGCCATAAATGGTGTTTTGGTCCAATCCTCCGAACTTACCTTGCTTCCCGGAACACCTCTTTATAATAAACATAAAAGCAAACTAAAATTCGACGGTAAATTTTCAAATTTTTCGCATACCATTTGTGGACAGAATGAACTACAACTGATTATTCAATATCCCGAAATCTTTAGTTCATTCTATTACCTGCCTGTAAAAACCCTTAACCGACAGGAAATATTATTTCTAAACCACCTGATTAATAAAATCAGTTATTTTAGGAATACACTGTTTTTACTTTCCAATAACATCGACGATGATATTAAATCAGCTAACATCCTTCAATTATTCAAAGATTACTTCAACATTCATAATTCCGAGAATAATAAAGAAACACCAATAGTTTCTCACTGGATAAAAATAATTAAAAGCTACATTAAACATAACAAGGCAAAAATAAATACCCCCCAGCTAAACGATGTGTTTAATTATGAATCGTACGTAGCATTACTTAAAACTTTATTTGCAAGTTGGCAACTTGTTCATCAACCAGCGAAAAAATTAAAGATATCAGATAATTTTTTAATTAAACCCACGCCTGTTTGGCAAATCCTATACACTTCGTACAATCTTGAAAAAATAGTTTCTTCCGAAAACAAATGGAAAGAAAATAAAATCGGGTACCAAAAAGGGGTTTACAAATATTTGCTGGTTGCAATTTCAGAAACTAATTGTAAAAAAATTCAAATAAACGAAAAAGAAGTGCTTCTTCTGGATAATCTTTCCGAACTTTATTTTTCGGAATTTGTAAAAAGGGTTAAATCAGTTTTGAACAAAAAAGAAACCCTTTTATGGATTAAAAAGATGAGAAAGATTGGCGTGTTGGAAACTTTAAAAGGCCCAACTAAATGAAATCAAAAAATCGAACAATATTTTTTTTAATACTTATCTGTTTTAATACTTTATCGTTTGGTAGCAATCAGATAAATATAGAATCATTAAAGGTCCTTCTTGAATCATCTAAAAATAACCCAGAACAAGATTCAGCTTTACGAAGCATCAATGGATCTCTTTTTAAACTGGAAAAAGATTCGGCACTGTATTATTGGGATTTATTAATCGATTATTGCGATGAAACAGCATATTCTTATGGGAAAGCTAATTTTTATTTAAACAAGGCAATTCGTTTAAACGAAGAAGGTGAATATTTAGAAAGTAACCATGCATTTCAGGAAAGCAAAAGTAGTTATGAAATAATTAATAATAAGCAGGGATTAGCCCGAGTTTATAATGGACTGGGGGTGCTATTTAAAAGCCTGAATAAATTTGAGCAATCGTACGAAAATTTTTTAAAAAGTGCTGAATTATTCAGGGAGCTGGAAGAAACAAAAAATGAAGGTTTTATTTACCTGAATATCGGGGGAATATTAGAGGATCGGGATTCAATAAAAAAAGCAAAAGAGTATCTCGGAAAATCAAAAAATATATTGGAAGAATTAAATGATCCTAATTTAATTAGCTGTTACATTAATTTGGGACAGGTACATTTCAAAGAAAAAAATGATTCGGCTTATTACTATTTTATCAAAAGCCACGAACTTTCAAAAAACCAGGGCGATGCAAATGATAAGTTTCTTGCCAATTATCATCTTGGGGAACATCTGCTTGAAAAAAATAATTTTTTAGAAGCAGAAACTTTATTAACTGTGGCCAACAACATAGCAAAAGACCCAAAAAATATAAATTTGATTTCGATTGAAAACAAGGCGGAATTCACAAAATTACTAAGTAACCTACATGCAAAAAAAGGAGATTATATAAATGCTTATACTTTATTAACCCAATATCTTGAATTTGAAATTGAAAACAACAGGGCACTATCGAACCTGGAGTTAAGCAGACAGGATTTTGAACTATATGAGAGAGAAACATCTTACCAGTTAAAAAGAGGGGAAAATAGATTAATTTTTACGCTGGTTGGATTATTATTCTCTATTTTGCTCATTTTCATTCTCTACCGAAGCTATAAAACCAATCAAAAAGCCAACCGCTTGTTAACCGAAATGGACGATTTAAAAACGAAATTATATTCAAACATTTCGCACGAATTGAGAACACCCCTAACTCTAATCCTTGGCCCACTGGAGCAAATGTTATCATCGGATGCCCCTAAAAAACCAACCCGCAAGCAGATTAAAATGATACGCAAAAATGCAAACAACGTTTTAACACTGGTAAACCAAATGCTCGATCTGGCAAAAATTGATGCAAAAAAATTAAAATTAAACCTTTTTGAATACGACCTAATTAAATTTATCAGGATTCGACTTGGCAACTTTACTACAATGGCCGATCAAAAAAACATAACATTCAACCTTTACTTGCCCGATAAAAAACATATTCATTTTTTTGATGGCTCGAAACTTGAAAAAATTATTAATAACCTTTTGTCGAATGCAATTAAATTTACCCCGCAGAACGGTCAGGTTTCGTGTCATATAAATATTACACATCCTAAAACCCTCGAAATGCTTGTTGAAGATTCCGGGAAAGGGATTCCTAAAAATGAACTAAATAAAATATTCGACCGCTTTCATCAGGTAGCGGATTCTGATAATTTCCAACAACCCGGAACCGGAATTGGCCTGGCACTGACCAAAGAACTCATAAAAATGATGCATGGAACAATAAAAGTTGAAAGTGCCTTAAACAGGGGGACAAAATTCAAAATCAGAATTCCTCTCGGAAAAGAACATCTTAACAGCGATGAGTATGTTTTGGTAAATTCAAATAAACCAGTAAATACCGAAATTTATGAAGAAATTGACGAAGAATCCGAAAATACAGAAAAGTTTACATCAGATGTAAGTAAACCCGATTTTCCTAAGATACTTATTGTTGAAGACCATCAGGAAATAAGGGAATTTATTAAAGAAAATTTAAAAGATTTATACACAGTAGAGTTAGCTGAAAACGGAAAGATTGGATTAACAAAAGCAATAGAAAGTCTTCCCGACCTGGTTATCACAGATTTAATGATGCCCGAAATGAATGGCAATGAATTATGCGAAAAACTTAAATCTGATGAAAAAACAGGTCATATTCCAGTTATCGTATTAACCGCTTTAACAGGGGAAAAAATTAAACTTGAAAGCCTGGAAACGGGTGCCGACGCATATTTGTCTAAACCATTTAATATAAATGAATTGCAAATACGGATTAAAAACCTGATCGGGCAAAGAAAAAAACTCCGCGAACGCTATACACAAAACATTTACCTTGAACCCAAAGACATAGCAATAACTTCGGCTGATGAAAAATTTTTAAACAAAGCAATGGACATTATTGAAGAAAACATTGGAAATGCCGATTTTGAAGTTCAGCAATTTCAAGACAAAATGTTCATGAGCAGGATGCAATTGTACAGAAAAATTAAAGCGCTGACGAATCAAAATCCATCAGAATTTATCAGAACAATAAGGTTAAAAAGGGCTGCAAGTTTAATGGATAAAAAATTCGGCAACATTGCTCAAATAACCTATGAAGTTGGATTCAACAACCCCTCTTATTTTGCAAAATGTTTTAAAGAATTATTCGGGAAATTACCCTCGGAATACATGCAAAAAAATCAAAAATAATTTATTCTCTCTTCGTTTTACTTTTACCCTAAAAAACGTTAAAACATCAAAATGTTACATCTGTTTCATCATTTGTGCATTCAGTGGTAGATTAAAATAAATTAACTTAAAATGTAATGTTAATCCGCCAAATCCCTTGCTGCTATTGGGACTTCAATGGTAGATTTCGGGCGTGCCACTTCCATATATTTACAATACAAAATTATTCGGGCAAAAATTATTTTAATTGTAAACAGGAGGAAAGAAAAATGGAAGCACAAGTAGGAACATCACAAAAAATACATACTTCTCAATTTAATATGGTAGGATTGTTTTATGACCCAAATGATTATTACGGGATTTTACGCGAATGTCCGGTTCACAGCAGATCAACAAACTGCCCTATTAAAAACAAGGGTCAAATGTCGTTTAAAGAAAAATTAAATTGGTTTGATGGCTTAAGTCGGACTGAAAAATGTTCAATTGTAAATCATCATATCAAATGTTCCAATAAAAGGGCCTGCAATAGGAAAGTTGAGGAATTTGATTTTGGTTTTCACTTTTAACCAAAATAATATGTGTCACCGCTTAAAAATATCTAATACTGATTTGACAACAAAATGTTAGGCAATTCAAATTTGGCAGCAATCCTATATCACTGTAAATATGTTTATTGAAATTACATCACTTCGTTTGCATATCATTTTTGTAATAAGTTTTTGCCATATGTTAAAGATAAAGGTTGGCTGCTAATTATCTCTGTTTTCATGGAGCTTTAAATCCGCTCCAGCACAGGGAATCAAAATATAACTTACGGAATTCCGATGCTAAATAAAGATTTAGGGAGGTTTCTATTCTGATTTAAGCTCTTTATAAATCAACAATAATCCCCAAACTTCCTGAAATTAAGTTTTGAACTCCCGGATTTTCAATATTACTGTTATTTGGCTCAAACCAAGTGTGTGAAATTCCGATTGCTCCAACTACCCTAAAATAATTCAGCAAAGTAGTATTTCGAACTTTTTTATCAAACTTCAATTCAGAAAAATAAGTGTAATCATAAAAGCCGTCGTTGGTAAAATCTAACTCCGGGTATAATAGACCATCGCCTATTTGATAGCGAAAAACATCACCAAAAATCTGATAATTATCACTTGCCAAATCATTTGTTCCGTGAATAATAAATCTGTTTTTCAAAGAAATTGTTAAATCTGGAATTGCAATATTTACAAAATCAAATTTTATCTCGCCCGAATTAGGAGGAAGGTAAAAACCAAGATTTGCTCCATCGTGTGTATAAGTCATATCAACAGGGCGACCATCACCAAATGTATTAAAATTGCTTTCCGGATAATGAGTATAAACAAAAGGAGTGGTTCTGGAGTAACCGAGTTCCACCTGAGTTCCGGAAATAAGGTGACTTAATAAATTTGTTCTCCACCCAATTTGCCAGGCATAACGGTTCACCGGAATTTTTAACAAATTGCCTTCTTCCAAAAAACTAAAAACATCAACAATTGTGCTAAACCATAGCTTCCCTAAAACGTAATTTTTAAATGACGCATTTAGACTAAAAGATAAATTATCATAATCTCCAATATCTTGTTGGGTAAAATAGGGAAACATTAGGGGCATTAAATAAGCCAATTCAAGCCTTTTCGACCAAATATTTCCACCGGTGGCCGAAAATTGAAAATTCCGAAAAAGGTTTAACTCCAACATATGCAGGCTAAGCATTTTTTGCACATGACCCAGGTCATACTCATAAACACTGTTCTTATAACGATCAAATTTGCTTTCATAAGCAAAAAGCGAACCGACAACGTATGAATAGCGCATCCAGGAAGTAGGTTCCAGAAATATATCGACTCCAGGGAAACGGCGTGCACTTTTTGAAAGGTTTAAATTATCGTCTGAATATCCAAAAGATCTTCGTTGATTATGAAAACTTACTTTTAATTTATCATTAAACCAGGACCCGCTTATTTCAGTGTGATAAATAAAAACCGGGACAATTTTTTCTTGAATAACTGATCCATTATCAATTCTGGTATTGGTTTCAATACGGTTCCACATTGTTTCATAATCAAACTGATACGGATGAAATGAATATCCCATTGACAAATATGGGAGGTTAATCTTGCCATCTTTTACATAACTGTTAAAAAATATATCTGGCGAAAATCTTTCAGCAGCAATTCCGAGTCCAGCAAAAAAAGATAGTTTTTTACCAAAATCACCAGCAATAAAAGGTTCTGCCATCGAAGAAAAAGACCACGACGAATTATCCCCTTTACTAACTTTTCCTGATAAATTTGCTCCCGCACCAAATATTCCGTAAATATTATCCCTTTCTTCCTCCTTAATTACCAGCCCGTTAACCGGTTGACTTAAATCATCGATAAAACTCAAAACAACTTTCTTTTGTTTTTCTATTAGTGTGGTAGCATTCAAAATAAAGTTGAGCTTTTTTAAAACAAAAATCTTAGAGTATGGACGAGCCAAAGGCAAAAACTTTAAAACACCACCCGCTTCATAATAATCAAGCAAGCGGTAAACATTATTATCTAACGGAACCAATTTATTTGGAAGATTTATTGATAATTTCTCAACGACATTTTGATCTTCATTAGCCTTAAGTTTAACATTAAAGGTTTGTGCAAAAACAAAGTTAGTTAACAGACAAAATAATAGAACTACAATCGAACCTTTCTTGTTTTTCATATTCATTTGTTATATTATCTGCCCAATTAATAATTTACTAAAGTTTCGCAGTTATCAAATATGCTGATAATAAGATAATTAAGTTAATAAAAAGCAGCATGCAGGTTTTTCTAAGACCCAATTTTCAGTAGGTTAGAATTGAATCCAAAATTCAAAAAACATGCTACACAACAAAGATATCAATAAGATTTGGGAATTAAAAAAACGGATTTACCCAAGGTTGTCTCGAACAGGAAGTTATTTTAAGCTCTTTGAAATGATTTTCATTTTCGGCTATGGGGATTGAGTATTGAAGTAGTGCGGGCAGTTGCAGCAAAAAAAAAGAAACCGACCAGATACAATTATTTGAAAGGATAATTAATTAACATTAGGTTTATGAAAAAATTGCATGGCTGGTTTATAAAAACGAAAAAAATAGAAAGGCGGCATAATCGAAAATGGGAAACATAAAATATTTAAATCAAGTACGAAACATGAAGTAAATTAGTACACAAACAAGAGTTTTCTTTTCTAGCCAATAAATAATTATTTGTTGCGGAACTTACGTTATAAAATCAAGTAAAAAGGGATAAATACGCCAGACAAAATTAGATTTTACATTTTTAAAATTATATTCAGAAAGCACTAATTTACAGCACAATAACAACATTTTTTTCATTCTTTTGAATATTGCGGTTCTATTCACTAATAAATCATAACTGATCAATTCAATAACTTTATTTATCTTGCTTCAACATTTTACCAACTTCAAATTATAAAAATGGAAAGCGAAATAAAATTAGCTGTTCTCATTGACGGCGACAATATCCCTTCGGCTTATGTAAAAGAGATGATGGAAGAAATTGCCAAATATGGAAACCCGACAATTAAACGAATTTATGGCGATTGGACAAAACCCACTCTAACAAAATGGAAAAACCTTTTGCTCGAAAATGCCATAACCCCAATTCAGCAATATGGTTACACCACCGGAAAAAATGCCACCGATTCAGCAATGATAATTGATGCCATGGACATTTTATACAGCGAAAAGGTTAATGGTTTTTGCCTGGTTTCCAGCGATAGTGATTTTACAAAACTTGCAACCCGCTTACGCGAAGCTGGCATGAACGTAATTGGTATTGGCGAAAAAAAAACCCCCGAACCATTTATAGTTGCATGCGACAGATTTATTTACATTGAAATTCTTCGAAACCGTTCGAAAGAAACTGAAAGTAGTATTGCCCCCGACAAAACAGACAAAAAAAGTGGTGTTGATAAAATTACACCCAAAGTAATTAAATTAATCTCAACAACTATTTCCGATTTAGCCGACGACGATGGCTGGGCATTCCTTGGCGATGTGGGTAGCCTTTTACAAAAAAAACAACCCAATTTCGATTCAAGAAATTATGGTTTTGAAAAACTTACCCCGTTAATAAACTCCATTGGAAAGTACGAAATCGACCAACGCGAAAGTTATAAAGGCAAATTCAAATTGATTTACGTAAGGAATAAACGAAGGTAATTTTAAAAATAACAAGGGCATCGATATTTGTAACCAAACCTATATAAACTGAAAAGACAAATCTCAAAAAAACAAATAAGTTCCAATTTTTTAAATATTCAAATGCTAAACTATTCCTTATTATGTTTCAAGCAATTTGTAATTTTGGTTTTTGTGATCTATGAAGCAATTGCATACAGGTTTGAAATTTGGTAATTGTTAATTGTTATTTTCTGTCAAAAAAAACACAGCCTCGTTGTATCGGGGAATATTAGAAATAAAATATTAAAACTAACGTGAGTTCAACCTAAAAGAAACAAATAACGCTTAGAACATTAACAATTTAGTTTATACGGGTGAGTCAAAATTCCGTAAATCGTGCTAATTAGCTGCTATGAAAAAACGCTAAGATTTATTTTGACATGATTTTTCTTTGCTTCGTTTCTTTTCATCTAGGAAAAGAAATGCAGTGGGGTTTGGGGCAAAGCCCCATTCAGTCAGATAACCAGTCAGTTAAATTTGTATATAATGAACTTAGATAAAAATTCTTACATCGAACTCACGTTAAAACTAAATAAACTAAAATGAATTACAGACATTCTTTTACATTGTTCTGCGGCTTTATTTTTTTAACATTGTTTGCATTTTCCCAGAAATCAGATATCGAAATTCTTCGAAAAAACTTACTCTACGATGCATTAATTAATCGTGGTTTTCAACCGCGGATAGAAAGATACATTACACCTGATTATGGCAAAGCATCTGAATATTTAGCAAACTTTACTCCGGAAGGGAGTTGGAAAGATGTTGATTACACCGACCGCGATAACAACTGGGATCCATTGCACCATCTCGATCGGGTTTTGGTTTTAGCTTTTAATTTTATGACCGACACTTCGCAATTTTATCAAAATAAGGAACTGTTGGCCGGGATCGAAAAATCGATTGAATTCTGGTATAAAACAAATCCGGAATGCGACAACTGGTACAAAAACCGAATTGCCAAACAGTTTTATTTTAATGTAATTGCTTTGCTTTTGGAAGGTAATATCGATAAGAATTTGCATTCCAAAATGGTAAACGATTTAACCGAAAATCCAACAATGACCGGCTCGAACCGGACACTTTTAGCAACTTCAACTTTCTACAAAGGAGTTTTGGAAAATAACCCGGAAATGATAAAACTGGGAGTTTCGGGAGTAACAGACCAAATTCTGATTTCAACAAAAGAAGGAGTTCAACCAGATTACAGTTTTCATCAGCACGGTCATTTTATTTATAACGGAAGTTATGGTTTTAATTATTTACGCGAATCTATTTGGCTGGCAACAATTGTCAACAACACCGAATTTGCTTTTTCGCAAAAACACATTAAAATCTTGCGCGACTATTTTCTGGAAGGAACGCGCTGGATGATTCGTGGCGGGTTGATCGATTACAATGTTCGTGGCAGGCAAGTTGGCCGCAGCGATGCCATGAAATTATATGCCAACTTATTAATCCCGATTTTAAATCATTTAATAATTACCGACCCCGAATATCAGATTGAATACAAAAAATCGATTGAAAAAATTGAAAAACAACTTCCGCAAAATACATTTGGAAATAAACATTTTTGGCGATCGGATTACACAATTCATCACCGCGAGAAATATTCAACATCATTAAAAATGTGTTCTGAACGAACTGTTGGAATAGAACTAAATATGAATTCTGAAAACAAACTGGGCTACTGGCTTCCGTACGGATTAACCTACATTTACAGAAATGGAAACGAATACGATGGTATTTTTCCAGCCTGGAATTGGGCACGGTTGCCGGGTGTTACAAACCCTCATATTGAAATTGAAGAATTGGGAAAAGGAAAAAAATATACGCAACAAACTTCGTTTGTAGGTGGTGTGCGCAATGGGAAATATGGCATTTCGGCAATGGATTTTGCAAAAGATAAAACCTCAGCAAGAAAAGCCTGGTTTTGGTTCGACGATGAATGGCTTGCTTTAGGCGCCGGAATCGAATCGGAACACGACTCGACAATTGTTACAGGAATTAATCAAGCGTTACGAAAAGGCAAGATTTTGGTTGACGGAAAATTCCCGATAAAAAACCGAGAGACTTTGCAAAACCCAAAATGGATATTACACGATAGTATTGGATACATTTTCCAAAATGAAAAAAAGGTTGAGTTTTCAGGAGGAACACAAAACGGAAATATGCAACGATTTTGCGGACTTGGGAAAGATACTGTTTATTCGTACCCGGTTTTTTCGCTTTGGTTTAACCATGGAATAAAACCCAAAAATGAAACCTACGAATATATTGTAGTTCCTGGAGTTGATGACAAAGAATTAATAAAATATTCGGCAGATTTGCCCTTAGAAATTCTTTTAAATTCAAAGAATATCCAGGCGGTTTCGCATAAAAAATTACAAATTACAGGAATTGTTTTTTATAAAAAAGGTGTGCTGAAAACAGATAGTTTAACAGTTAATGTAAATCATCCTGGTATAGTTTTAATCGATGAAAAAAATGGTTCTGTTTCAATATGCGATCCTACTGCAAAACTTGAAGTAATAAAAATCGGGATAAAGAAAAATGGTCGTTTTATTTTTGACGAAACAGTAAAATTACCTTCTGGCGGATTTTCGGGAAAAAGTGTTTCTATTCGACTAATGAATTAAAAGGAAATAAAATGAAAGGATTCCATCCTTTTTCCAACATCAGAAAGGATGGAATCGCAAAAATCATTTATCGAGCGAAAACATAATTTTAGCCCCCACTCTTAAATAACTACAATCGCCAATGGAATATCTAATTTCAGGAGAAATTCCAAATTTTTCGTTTATTGGAGTACTAAAACCTGCCCCAATATTTATGCAAGCATCTGAGCCACTGGTATCAAAATCAAAAAAACCTTGGTCATCGAAATCAAAACTCCAAAATGTAATTCCTAATCCGGCCAGTGCATATACTTTCCCAAGCTTCTCAACATTTGCAAAAACATAATTAGCATCTAAATCGAGTACCGACCAGTTTACATTATTTTTAGGTAAAAAGTAGGTAAAAGAAGGCGCGGCACTCCAGCTTTCGTTAAAATCGTAGATAACATTTGCAGAAATTCCCAGATTGTCGATGTCGGTTCCAAAACAAAGACCAGGACCAACTTTTATTTGGGCTTGCAAGGTTCCAATTGCAATCAAAAAAACAGTTAAAAAAAATATTGATTTTTTCATTTTTATAATTTTAGATATTTATTATTTTTCGAGCGTAACAGATAAACTGGCATTGCCTTCGCCGGCCATAACAACTAAATTAAGTGTACCTTTTTCACCCCTAAGCATTCCACCAACATTGTCGCCGGAAATAAGATGAGTTTCAAAACCTTTTCCTTTTAATTGACTTTGATATTTCGTAAGTACATCATCAGGGACTTTCTCAAAAATCATCGTCCAGATTTTCATGTCATTTAAATCGCTAAGTGAAACATTTTCTATTTTTCCGAAATCAAATTTGGGAACATTGCCCGGGATTTCAGCTGGCCATTTTTTCTGGCCCGTATTAGCAATTATGGTTCCTTCATCGGTTTTAATGGTGATACTTTCTCCGTCAACATCTACATCTATATTTTCGCCACCCGCTTTTTCAAGCATCCTTTCGGCAAATTTTTCAGCTCTTTTTTCGCTTCTGTTCTGGCAGGCTGATAGAATCGTTATCGCAAAGAATATTAATACGAGATAAGTAACTTGTTTCATTTTTAGCTTATTTATTTTTGAAAATTCTGAGATGTTTAAAATCGATTTTCCTCAGTAGATTTGAATTTGAAACGGGAGGCTAAAAAACCTCCCGGCTCTTAAAAAATCGCTATTTTTTTACTACAACAAAAGAACGTGGGCCTTCTTCAGCCATCATTCTTATATAATAAATTCCCGATTTGTAATCGTTTAATTGCAAATGTGTAATTGGTCCTTCTACCGAAAATGTTTTCATAACCTGACCGGTAGTGGAATAAATAGCAGCATCAACCGGATGTTTAAATGATGGGAAATCGATTGTCAAATCAGAAATAAATGGATTTGGATAAACCTTTATTTTACTTTCAATCTCTAGTTCTTTTACAGCAACAGCAATATCAGCAGGCTGAATAAATCCTTGTGTTAGTGTTGGATTTACTTCCATTGTTTCGATAATCGATTCGCCCAAAGTCCAGTTTAGCGAACCATTATTCTGAGAAAAAAATTCTCCTCCTCCAGACATTGTATTTAGCCACACACCGGATGGATCGTAAGGATCATCATCACCATCGCCTCCATCGCCTCCATCACCATCATCGGGATTATTGATTCCCCCTTTATTGAATTCTGTTCCCGAAATATAAGATACAAATCCACCGTTTTCATCCACCAGATTTACACTCATTACTGCCACTTTTATTCCAGGTACAAACCACTGATAGCTTACGTCTGTTCCTTCGGTTTTATACTGATGGTCAGCGTAATTATTCCACCAGCTCCAGTTTACGGTCGCTTTCACTAACAAAGCATTTTGAAACGTTGCTGCTGGTGTTTTTAGTGTACCATAACCAACAGCAGTGATCTCAGTATTGCTGGTATCTTTTAAAATATATGTATTTTCAATGATATGATTTATCCAAAGTATATGTCGGTCGCTGTAAGTATCACCATAAGTAAAAGGAACTTTTAGGTTTATCAACGGATCGAGCCATTTAGTATAACTAACATTCGTATTCTGAATTTGGTCGTACATACCCATCGCCATCGACTCAGACCTATCGTTGCTAACCTTCATATACTGATAAATTTGTATCGTATCGGCATCTCGTCCAAAAGGTTTAATTGCCAGGTTGCTGTTTTTCACTTCAGTAGAATCGGCAAAAGGTGTTGTAGTTGGATCGACACAAATTACGACTGCAGGATCGTCGTCTTCCGGGAGATTACTAAAGTCCCAGTTTTGATTGGCACCTACCGAAATCATAGCTGAGGTAATTCCTACCCCGCCCTCTTTTACGGTATACTTATCGCCAATATCGAGGTTCATTAGCTGTGTTATTGTTGGCTGGGCTATTACCCCCGAAGCCAACAAAATACCTGTTATTATTAATATTATCTGTTTCATTTTTTTTTGATTTTGAGTATAGAGGACTATCCTCAAGAACTTTAATTTTTAGAACATCGAGCTTGATATTTTTTATTAAATACTCGGTACTAACTAATCTTTAATACACCTTACCGCCAAACCGTTGGTTTTATTTTTAACAGTATTTGTCTGAGCCACGGTTACGCCACTATCATAAAGCTTGAGAACAAGTGCCTGTTCCGTATTCGTGGTATAATGTGTTGCCGACCAGAATGATGTGGTTTCTTTAATTCCTTGAAAAGCAGGCTCACCGCCAACAATATGCATTTCTCCTGCCCCAACTGCGTTGAATCCAGTTTCATTGTTACCGTTGGCGGTTTCCCAATGAGCAGTCCCTGCTTCTTTCAACTTTTGGCCGATTAAACCGCCTCCAACCTCGTAATGATCACTTACATAGTCTTTTAACGTTTGCCATTCGTTTTGGCTTGGTAAATGAAAGCCAGTTGGGCAAACCCCCTGCACTCCACTTGGTGATGCTGTACTTGACGAAGTCCCATTCATAGTTGCATCCCATGTATAAAGTTTTCCATAAATATCGGCATTCGAAGCATTGTTATCGTAGTCGTAAACTCCAGTTATGGTACTACCATTTGAATAGTGAGTTGATTTTAAGTTGGATGAAATCCAGATTTGAGTTCCAATAGTAACCAATCCGTAGGTATTTCCATCATAATCTGTAACAGAATTTCCGTCACCACCGGTCCCGGTTCCACTTCCACCTGGAAGGTAAACCCACTGGTCGCCAATGTAAAGTGTATCGTTTGAATAATGAACATAAATAGACCCGGCGTACAAAGCATACGGAACCGAAACCATTTCTGTTGTTCCCATTTCAATATAATTACTACCACCGCTTAAATCAAGATAAACTTTTAAGAACGAGTTTCCGGTGCCCCAGTCAATGTCGGCAAACACACCAGATAAAACTGTTCCTTTGCCAATTTTTAGATTTACTAATCCAAATTGATTGGTTGCCTTTGTATGCTTTTCAGAATAAACCATTTGCCCTGACGCAGTGTTTTTTAGTATTGAAAACTTCAAGCTAACTGTTTGGTCTTTTACTGTTGCACCTGAACTATTCCTGACAATTGTTTGATAGTTTATGCACTGTGGAACTTGTGCAAATGTTGCGAACGAAATTATTGCAAGTACAATAATTAAAAGAGAAAGTTTTTTCATTTTAATAGTTTTTATGGTTAATAATTGTTCTTTTTTGAATGATTTTCTTTTATCAGTTTTTTAAGAATTTTTTTTAAAGCCTTATTTTGTACATCCAGGCTTTTTAAAAACTCTTCTGCATTCGATTTTGGTTTTCTTTTTTTAGCTGCGTTCATATTAAAAAACGTTTATGCAATTTTATGAAGTTGGAATGTTTTAAACACTAATAACCGGGTTACAAAAAGTATTAAGGGGGGGTTACAAAAAGTTACATTTTAAATTTCAGGCCGGGCAAAAAAATATTTGAATAATCAACACGAATCTTATTTGTTCAATTATTTTATAATGAAAAATAATCTCACTTAAAAGTTGGCCGACTAGTAAAATAAGTGGTTTTAATTAACAGGGAGGGACTGTAAACAGATGAAGATTGAAATTGAAGTTTGAATAAAAACTATAAATTCAAAAGGAAAGAAATAAGTTTTTTATCGGGTTGT
>Ga0233437_1002044_pt1 | contig 32685 bp, 22 predicted proteins | sample SI_122_August201_FD_182714 | JGI IMG/M metagenome (GOLD analysis project Ga0233437, IMG submission 182714) | Seawater microbial communities from Saanich Inlet, British Columbia, Canada - SI_122_August2016_200_MG | ecosystem: Environmental > Aquatic > Marine > Inlet | place: Canada: British... | reverse complement strand
AGCTTGGGAAAGCTATTATAATTATGACAGACCGCACATGTCTCACGATGGGAGAACTCCATATGAGGTCATGAAGTCTCTCTTAGAAATATGAGTTTTTGTCTAATGGGGTATGACGCATCACACTCAGCCATGCTGGGTTTACATCAAGGAAGCGACCATCTTCATCCAGTGATTGATACGATAAGGGGGCATTTTCATAAAGTACTCGGTATTTTTCTTCGCTATCCCGTAGTGCCTCCATTGCCTGCAGGCGAATTCGTTCACTAGATATTAGACGCTGTCTGGAAAAGTTGATGCCGATTATCCCCAAAAGCCATAGCAACCCGTACCCTCCTACTATAGAAATATTTTGAGAGTGCTCTATTGCCATTAAAGACTCCATGGGAACATCCACACTGATCCCACCGCGTACATCTCCAATTTTGTAACCCTGGGCAGCGTGGCATTTCAAACAATTCTCTTCTGTGATCAGAGGCCGCATCAGGCGCATAAATATTTCTCCATCAAATTCCTCAATTGAACTGAACTCGGTTTCGCCAAGCTCGAAAGCCTGGAGAGCTTTCGTTTCCCAATCATCGGCAGCATTTTCAGGGCGAATTGGATTGAGGCTAGTGATATGCCCCCTCACACCTCGTTTATCCCCTCCTAATTCATGTACTTGCCTCGTCATATAGGCCGGATTGATCAAGGTCAGCAATCTGCCCGAGGGTGTGATGATCTCGCGTTCTTCTATATCCACCAGATAGAGATTTGGCTGTGTCTTTTCCGTGACGGGTACATAAACCCCGCCATGGCTTGCGTTCCAGCTTCGATAAATAATATCCTTCTCATACGTGGAACGGGCTTGAATGCGCGCCGTTTCCAGGGTATAGAGATTTATTTGGGTCAGATTCCACCCCATCAAAATGAAAATAGTCACTGTCCAGATAAGTGACAAGACCAAAATATATCTATTCCAATTTGGATGACGCTTAATAATTTCTTTCTCCATATTAGGTTTTGTCTTTTCGGCCTTCTTTCCCTTATTTTTCTCAGTCATTTTTTCCATCTGGTGTTCTAGAATCTGAGATCCTGTCTCTTAGTCATTATCCACAGGCAGATCAAGATAAAAATGCGTGGGTTGCCCTTCTTCGCTTTCAAAGGTCAATTCGCCTTCTGTGAGAGGCACAGCTGGCACTTCTTACCTACTTAAAAACCAATTCTGATACTTGATATATATCATATTTTTCTGATATTCAGGAATTGTTTTTCAAATGCTGCCCATATTTTAGGTAGCATTTGTTTGACGCATCTTTGTCAACTAGCCATAATTGACCGATTTTGATACCTGCGACATTGCTTGCACGAAGCAAGCGACGAAGGTACTGCAAGCTATAGCTGCTGTATGAAGCAGCCACTTGCACAGATATGTGGTTGTCTAGAACTTGGGGAGATACTGCTTGGTTATAAAGAAAACATCCCGAACTCACCTTAGGGCGACGGGCAATTCCTCTAATTTACTTCGCTGCTCAAATCGCAGCATTTCGAGAAATTGCTCTACACCGAGCTGGTTGGTTCGAGATGGATCCTATTTGGTGCCCAGCTAAAAATCGTCTTTTCGGGCGTTTTTTTGTCTTGACTTTAGGGTCAATTCACAGGGCGTCTTGTGTACTTTTTTCGCTTTATTATTGCTAAAACAGGAAGTTGTATAGCTTCGGATTCGAGCCCCTGTGGGGGCACAAGCAAAAAGTCGCTAATAATTAGCGGCTTTTTTGTTTAAAAGAATCTTGAACTAAAAAAGATAAGGGTTTAGAAAAAAAGTTGTCACAATATGATATTGGGGATATTAAAAACTTGTCTTTTATCCTCAAATAAGGCAGAATTCAGAAGATGAAAATTTTAGCAGTCAGTGACGAAGTTGTAAATCGCCTTTATACCCTAGCCGCAAATCATCATTTTGGCGATGTTGATTTGCTCATAGGCTGTGGAGATTTACCCTATGAGTATTTAGAATATCTCCTCACCATTGCTCACCTGCCGCTTTATTATGTACCTGGAAATCACGATCCCGAATATCAGGAATTCGTAAGCGATTCCAAAGCAGAAGGGGGCATTAATCTCGACCTAAAAACTGCGCGGGTTGGCAATCTGCTCATCGCCGGGATTGGTGGCAGCATCCGCTATAGGCCAGATGGAGTCAACCAGTATACGCAAGCCCAAATCCACGTGCGAATCCTGAAACTCATCCCAAAATTGATTTACAACCGTCTACGTTATGGGCGTGCGCTAGATATCCTCATCACCCATTCCCCTCCTTTTGGCATCCATGATAACAATTCTCAGGCGCATCAAGGGCTAAAAGCACTCAATCTTTTAATCCGGTGGGCAAAACCACGCTACCACCTTCATGGACATACTCATTTCTATAGACAAAATTTAGAATCTGCCTCCACGCAAGTTGGCGGAACAATAGTAATGAATATCCACCCTTACAAAATAATCGAGGTTGATAACGCCTGATTCCCTCTCTAAGCAATCTATAAGTTGAAGCCTAGCTTAAAAAACAATTCCCTGCTCATTTGAAAATGAGCAGGGAATTCATCATTAAAAAGAAAGGTAGGCTATCGTATGGCCAACTCTGTCTCCGCGTCAAAGACGTGGACACTCTCCATATCTAAAGCGACTTGGATTTCATCACCAGCGTTATATTCTGAACGCGGATCAACGCGAGCAACGAAAGCAACATCACCGCTGACCAAGTGCAAGAAAATTTCATTACCCATCAATTCGGTTACATCCACTTTGGCAGGTGCCAATTCGGTTTTTGTATTTGGCGGGATAAAATCGGGGTTATGGATATTTTCGGGGCGGATGCCAAAAATGACATCTTTGCCAACATGACCTTCAAAGGTAGCAGTGCGACTTTCAGGCATAGCAACAGAGAAATTTTCGCCATCTACAAAAACCTTTGCGCCATCTTTGCGCAATTTAGCGGGGAAGAAATTCATTGAAGGAGATCCAATGAAGCCTGCCACGAAAAGGTTATCAGGGGTATCGTAAAGCGTTTGCGGGGTATCAATTTGCAACAAAGCACCCTTGTCAATAACGGCGATGCGTGTCGCCATTGTCATCGCTTCCACTTGATCGTGGGTGACATAGACAAAGGTGGTTGCTAATTTTTTATGCAGTTTGCTAATTTCTGCACGCATTTGCACGCGCAATTTCGCATCCAAATTTGAGAGCGGTTCATCAAAAAGGAAAACTTTGGGGTCACGGACAATCGCACGTCCTACTGCCACACGTTGACGTTGACCACCAGAAAGTTGACGTGGTTTCCGCTCGAGCAAATCTGTGATGCCAAGAATCTCAGCAGCTTCTTCAACGCGTTCTTTGATTTCCGCTTTTGGTGTTTTACGAAGTTTTAGACCAAAGGCAAGATTATCAAAGACAGAAAGATGCGGATAAAGCGCATAGGATTGGAAAACCATCGCAATATCGCGGTCTTTCGGTGCAACATCGTTGACTATGCGGTCACCAATGGAAATATCACCACTGGTAATTTCTTCTAATCCGGCCAATAGGCGCAAGGCGGTTGTTTTGCCGCACCCTGAGGGACCGACAAGGACGAGAAATTCCTTATCTTCCACATGGAAACTTGTGTCGCTAACAGCAGTCACGTCGCCAAATTGCTTGACAACATTCTTATACGTTACACTTGCCATAATACTTACCTCCAGTTTTTGAATATAGTGGCTTTATTATACTCTAAAAAATATTTAAACTGAGTACCGAATATCATTCCCTTCAGTATTTCTATAGGAAATAATAGATTTCATAGTTGCTAAATCAACATTTAAGGTGCAAAAACTCTCATCCTTTTGCCAAGAGAGATTCACTCCATTTTCAGATGATTCTAAAACCCTAAACTCTCCATCAAAGGCGGGATATTCATTTCTAAAACGGATTAATTTAAGCAGACGCTGAACGACCTCGCGCGTGACCTCCTGCTTGATCTCGTTTAAGGAATAGTTGTGCCGGTTAATATCTCTGCCCTCCCCACCCTTCTCTAAAATCTCAAAGTCATTTTCTCCTACCAATGCGCCCACATAATAAACCTGCGGCACACCTGGTGCGAAAAATTGGATTGCCCGCGCCGCGAGATAAGCATCATCATCCGCGCCGAGCATAGAGTAGTACGTGCCACGAATCTGATGCACGTCAAAGCCATCTTCATCGTGATATTTGGGGGCATGAATCAGGCTAAGATTTGAACCGCGTTCAAGGCAGGTATTCACCAAATTGCGCGCATCTTCACTTTTATATAGGTCATCCAAATCTGGCTTAATCGGCACGCCATCATGGCAATCGAGCATGGTAAATTGTTTTGCTGGGCGTTCGCGAAGATAGTCGCATAGGGCGATACTATTCTTATTCAGCAAAGCTTCTAAAACACGATAGGGCAAAATAAAATCATAAATCCAATGTCCCTTTTCAGACAATTTATTTTGAACACTATAATGAGCATGAACTTCAGGGAGTAATTCTATATTTAAAGAATGAGCAAGTTCTGTAATCCAATCTAAAAACTGATGGATTTCTGGCTCAACAAAGAAAAAGCTACTTCCTGCTACTTTATTGATATAGCCAACCGCATCCAAGCGCACAATTTTCACGCCATTTTTACTGAAGTTTTCAAAGAATTCGGTGAATAATTGGCGCGTTGCTTCTGAATTCACATCCAAATCAATTTGCTCGGAGGGGGTCACTTTGCCAAAAGTTGTCCATACACGTACTTTTTCTCCAGCTTCGCCAACTTCAAAATCTGAATAGGGCTCTGTACGGCGTAAAAATATCTTCTCAAAATCATCAGCGGGGATTTCACCATCTGCCCAGATTTTATCTAAGGTCAAAAATAAATCAGCATATTCTGCTTCTTGTCCGTTTTTTAGGAAATCTTGAAAAAAATCAGACTTGGCAGAAATATGGTTGACCATCAAGTCAAGCAAAACATCATAATTTTCGCCCAAACATTGAATGTCACTCCAATCCCCAAATTCTGGCTCAATTTCAAGATAAGTCAGCGGCGCAAAACCACGATCTCCAGAAGAGGGGAAAGGCGGTAGGATATGAATCCCGCCTTTGAAAATATCTTTAAAATCCCTCTCCAAGACATCCTGAAGCGTCTTCAAATCACCACCGAGTGAGTCGGGGTAAGTAATGAGTTGGACTTTATTCTTTACGGTCATAGATTTTCCTGAAAAATATAATCGCTGGCTCAAAAAGTCGCAACGCGGAGCGTTGCTATTAGGTGTATTTTTAAAACTTCGTGCTTCTTCGTGTGACTTAGTGGAGAACACAGAGCTTTTCTCTTTCTTCTTTTTAACTCTACGCACTCCGTGTTCTCTGTGGCGAGATTTTCACGCGACACAAATTACGTCATAATCCTTCGTAATCACAAAATCTGCCAATTGCTTATGCCCGGCAATGATTTTATGTTCGGTTTTTAAAATATTCTCAATAAAGGGGTCACCAACTTCATCGCCACGATTACGTTTTTTGCGATGTGCTAGAGTATCCAAACGATTTCGGGCAATAAAAACTTTTGTGTCCACATTTTTCAACAGTGATGTATAAGTCCCCTCCGCAATAATCACTTTCACACCTTTTAAATCAACGCGTTGGTCTTCAACAGAATTTTCGTTATAGTCAATTAGTGGCTTAATAATTTCATCTGCGCCCGCAATTGCCTCTTTTAAATTATCTTCAAGCAAATCAAAACGCACTTCTACATGAGGCCCCAGCCATTCGGAGTCTTCGCGGCGCTTGGCGTCATTCGATTTTGGCGGTAGCACAAAATAATCATCCTGCCCTAGCAAAACTGCACCGATACCCGCTGACGCTAATTCACCCGCAATCGCCTTGCCCGTTTCCGATTTTCCGCTCCCCGATTCGCCCGCCACGGTGATGATATATCGCGCCGATTTCGCACGAATTTTCTCAATAATTTCAGGCAAAATTGCTCGTGCCGCTTGCTTATGGTCTTCTTCTACAATGATAATATCGCCTTTCATTTTTTCTCCAAAAATCTCAGGGCTAAAGCCCTTACTACAAGGTTTTCAATGCCCGTTCTGCCAAAATAAACGCACCCAAAATGCCCGCATTCCCATCCAAGGCAACAGGGACAATATATTCATCCATTTTAGGTAATTCCATATAGTTGTTCAACTCTGCCAATGTTTTTTCTCGGATGAGCGGGAAGAGCTGGGATTGTTCCATCACGCCACCGCCCAAGATGATTCTCTGCGGGGATATAGTACAGATGACGCTCCGCATCGCACGTGCAATCAGGCTTGCTTCCACTTCCCAAGCGGAATGCTCGACATCTAAGTTTTCTGCCTTCGAGCCCCATCTTTTCTCTATGGCGGGACCAGATGCCAGCCCCTCAAAGCAATCATCATGGAAGGGACAGACGCTTAGAGACCCGAAAGGTTTTACTAGAGCGTTTTCTTTATCGGAGGACTTTGCAAGCTCTGATTTAGTTTCTCTTGCAGTACGAGAAAACCTTTCGGGTCTTAAATTAGGCAAAGGAATATGCCCCATTTCGGGATGCGATAATCCATGCATCAACTCTCCGTTAATCATCCCACCACCACCAATGCCAGTGCCGATGGTGAAGTAGACGAAGGTGTCTAACCCCTGTGCCGCGCCCCATCGCCATTCACCAAGAGCCGCACCATTGACATCGGTATCAAATCCAATGGGCACGTTAAAAGCTTCGCGGAAAGGTGAAACGATATCGGTATTTGACCAGCCTTCTTTTGGGGTACGCAAAATCTGTCCGAATTTGGCACGCAAGCCTACAGGCCCGAACGATGCGATTCCGATGGCAGAAATATCGCCGAAGATAACACTCTGTTCCTCGAAGAAATCCACGCAACGGGATAAAACATCCGCAGGATTAGTAGTTGGGATGCGTTTTTCTACCAGAATTTCGCCATCATGATTCCCGATTCCGCAAATCGTTTTTGTGCCACCGAGTTCGATGCCGCCGAAAACTAGAGACCCAAAAGCTTTAATTGGTGCTTCTTTTTGATGAGATGATTTTGAAAGCATAGACTCTGATTTAATTGCGGCGGGATTGAATCCTTTTGGGTCTTCACTCATTTTTCGTTTTCGATGACATCAAACTCCGACGTGACGATCAAATCTGCTTTAGAACGGAGGGATTGCACAACTTGATGCTCCTGCTCAAGAACTTTGAGCCGCCATTCGTCCATATTTTCTTTGCCACGTGAAAGCTGGGCTTTCTTGGTTTCGTGATAGGTCAGATCGATAAATGCGCACAAATCGGCATCGGCTTGGAGGGCGTAGAGCCCTTCGATGACCATATAGCGCAGCCCTTTGAAGCTGGTTTTGAGCAGATCTTCTTGGTCGGTGAGCAGATCGATGCAGGGCATTATGACATCGTCGGCATCGGCGCGGAACTCGGCGAGATTGCGGTTGATGGTTTCCCAATCATATTCTGTGTAGCCGATGCTTTCTACGCCGTGCGCTTTACGCCACGGGTTACGCTCCTGCGGGGAGGTCTTGTAGTAATTGTCGATATGCATGATCTTTGCAGGCGTGCCTTGCGTTTTGAGCAGATGCGCGATTTCATGCCCCAACTCCGATTTACCCGAGCCTGATTCACCGCCAACGGCGATGACAATTTTATCTCCGCTCATTTTCTGGGCGTGTTCAACAATTGCCTTGGCGGCTTTTTTATGTTTTTCTGTGATGAGGAGTACGTCTCCGAGCATGTGGTTTTCCTTTTATCTTTATGGCTAGATGTGCATTGCACCTGCTTTTGGATGCGTTGCGCATCGGGATTCAAGTAAGCGTGCGTATTGGGTAATCTCGAACTGCAACGCATCTTTTGAGATGCAATGCAGCTCTACGATTTAACAACAATGTCACGCTTTTCTCCCTTAAACTCGATATTAAAACGCAACTCACGCCAGTGCGCAGGCAAATTGGGAGAAAGTTCAGGCTTTTCTCCGCTCAAATCTAACCCAGCAAAAGAGCGCAGAACGAAAAAAACCGTTCCTGTCATCACGCCAGCGTGGATGCCTTCTTTTGTGGTCCCGCCCTGAATATCTATATAATCACTCTCTAGGGCTTCGGTGTAGAGTTGCCAGCCCAACTGTTCATCTCCCAGCACCCAAGCCAGATGAGCGTGAACAAGCCGGCTTAAGGTCGATCCGTGCGAGGTGCGCGGAAGATAATAGTCGAAATTTTTAGCAAGCAAATCTTCGGCGGGCGCATATCCCAAATCATCCAAAATAGCGCGCACTTCTTTTTCGCCAAGCACATAGAAAATCATCAGCGTATCGGCTTGTTTGGCGACTTTATAATCATCGGGCGATTTGCCTTCGGCTTTCAAGACGCGATCCATGCGATGGATATTCTCGTATTTCTCCCGATAATGCGTCCAATCGAGTTCTTTGAGGTCAAGATAGCCTTCAAATTGTTCTAAAATGCCTTCATCGTTGAGCGAAATCTTGAGTTTCGTAGAAATATCTTGCCAACGTACCAGTTCGTCATCCGATAAGCTAAGCTTTTCTAGCAAGGTCTTTTTAGCATCTACGCTCATCATTTCGAGCAGATCAAATGCCCGCCGAAAAGCCCACGCCACAAGGATATTTGTGTAGCTATTATTTTTCAATCCGCCTTCGGTGGCGTTAGCATATTTTTCATGGAACTCATCCGGCCCCATCACGCCTGCGATATCATAACGCCCATTTTCATTCAATTTAGCTTTGCCCGCCCAAAATCGACAGACTTCAAGAAAAATTTCTGCACCATAATTTTCAAGAAAATCTTGGTCTTCGCTCGCCCACAAATAAGTCCAGATATTATAGGCAATCGCCAAACTAATATGCCGCTGTAAAATGCTGTAATCTTCGCCCCATTTTCCCGAAAGCGGGTTCAAGTGCAGGGTTTGGGTCTCTTCGCCGCCGCTACTACCGCTCTGCCACGGGAAAATCGCACCCTCAGCCCCCTGCTCGCTGGCATAAGTTCGAGCCGCATCCAAACGCCTATATCGATACATCAAAATCGAGCGCACGGTTTTGGATAATTGCAAATTCAAAAAAGGCAAAATATAAAGTTCATCCCAAAAAATATGCCCCCGATAAGCCTCACCGCTCAACCCCCGCGCGGGGATACCCGCATCAAGCTGCGCATTATGCGGAGAAGCCGTCACGAAAGAATGATAAAGATGCAAACGAATCAACTTTTGGCTGTTTCGGTCTCCAGTAATTTGGATATCCGCTTTATCCCAGATTTTTTTCCAGGCGGATGCACTATCTTTTTGAATGGAATCAAATTTTTGGAAAAGCGCATCCCGCGCCGCTTCAAACTTGCTTTTAACTTGGTTCTGGTTAGACGCATCTATTGCCACCAACTTATCGACCATTAAAGAACGTCCTTCTTTAGCATCTACCGTAAAAGTAGTCGTTATCTTGGCTGGAGCATGGATATGCTCGAAATCTGGCTTAATCTCCTCCCCATCTAATTTAGCAGATAAACACGCTTCTTCTCTAATTAAAATCTTCGATTGATTGGTTTTTACAACGAGCGTACTTCTATTCCCCTCTCCCTTTGTCTCGACCGCTTCGAGATGTTTGGAACTCAATACGCTATAACGCGCCACCCCAGCATTAATGATGTCTCCGTCCAAGATAGAGCGGACGGTTATTTTCTCATCATAATTTAGTGGTGTAATTACATAACGCAAGGCCGCTAAATTGGGATTATCCATGCTTGCCAAACGCTGAGAAATAATTTCTGTTTTATTTCCCTGAGCGTCAGAAACTATCATCCTTCGCGTTAAAACGCCTGTTCGAAAATCAAGTTGGCGGGAGATTTGTTTGATACTCACGAGACCCGAAAGGTTTTCTTGAGAACTTTCGCTAAAAGGATGATTTTGCTGGGCTAAGACCTGATTGGAATCAGTTTCTTGGAAACCTTTCGGGTCTTTTGGCTGAGGCGAGGGGGGCGTCTCAAGCCACTCCCCATCACCAATCTTAAAAGTAATCGGCAACCAATTTGGTACATTTACAAAATCTTCATTACTAATTGTGCGCCCGCCCACTTCTGAATCTAAGCGATTATATAGCCCCGCAATATAAGTACCGGGATAATTATGCGCGCCAGCAAAACTTTCTTCAAGCGCACCACGTGTGCCGAAAAATCCGTTTCCCACGCTCAAAAGTGCTTCCCTTGTACCTTCCAATTCAGGGAGATAATTGTTATAGCTGATCGACCACTTTTCGTTTTCTAGCCCTTCGCTAAACCATCGGTCAATGCGATCTATATCAATTTCGGCAAGGTCTTCAACCACAATATCCGCCCCATTGACGCGCAGGTCATGAGAATTTCCCTCACGCGCCACGCCAAGCACCAAGCCAAATCCGCCATTTCTGCCCGCCTGTACACCAGAGATAGCATCTTCAACAACGACAGCGCGGTCATAATAAATGCCCAAGTTATCGCAAGCAGTGGTAAAAATATCCGCTTGGGGTTTACCCATCAAACCCAATTCAGCAGAAACAACCCCATCCACGCGCGTTTCTATCATATCCAATAAGCCAACAGTTTCTAAAACAACCTTCGCATTTTTGCTAGATGATGCTACGCCGATACGAATCCCCGCATCTTTTAGAGCGTGCATCAAATCTACCGTGCCCTGATAGACATTCACATTCCCTTTCTGAATACTCGCATTGAATAATTCATTTTTGCGGTTGCCCAATCCGCACACAGTGGCTTGCTCTGGGGTGTCACTAGGATCACCAAAAGGCAACTCAACTCCACGCGATTTCAGAAAAGAACCTACACCTTGGTAACGTGGTCTTCCATCTACATAAAGAAGATAATCCTCATCATGCGTAAATTCTTGAAAGGCGATTTTATTTTCATCGGCATATTTACGTAGAAAATCGTCAAACATCTCTTTCCACGCGGTGCTATGCGTGGAAGCAGTATCGGTGATAATACCGTCGAGGTCAAAGATTACAGCGTCGAAATTGTGTTTTTTCATAGTGCCTTTATCAGATGACAGTCACTTCAAAAGTGACTGTCACTTCTATATCTCAATCCCATTCTTGGCAATCACATCCCTATACCAATATGCGCTCTGTTTTGGGGTGCGTTCCTGTGTTTCATAATTTACACGTACCAAGCCAAAACGATTGCTATAGCCCCGCTCCCATTCAAAATTATCGAAGATACTCCACACAAAATAGCCTTTCAGATTCACACCCTTTTCAATCGATTCATGCAAAGATTGCAAATGTGCTTTGATATAGCGAATTCGGTCCCAATCCAGCACGAAGTCATTTTCATCAGGCTCGTCAGGCATGGCACAGCCGTTCTCGGTGATATAGATGTCAGGGTTACCATAATTTTCTTTGATATGCAGAACTTCGCCCAATATCCCTGCCGGGTGGATGCCCCAGTGCATATCTGTTTTTCCCCAACCAGGTGCAGAATAGGGGATGATTTTCGCCTTATGTAACCCGCTGTGGACATCAAAAGCAACGAGGTCTGTGTTGTAATAATTTAGCCCTAGAAAATCTATTTCTTGCTGGATGAGTTGCAGGTCGCCTTCTTGGATTTGGGCTTGGTGCTCGCCAATATACTCCATGTGCGCCTGTGGGTATTTACCGTTAAAAACGGGATCCAGAAAAAGGGCATGTGTCTCATCGTGGACGCGTTGGGTAGCGGCTTTATCTTCTTCGCTATCTGTTGCAGGGATGAAACCATTGAGATTCAGAATTAATCCAATTTTCCCGCTATAGCCACCTTCGCGATAAATCTGCACAGCTTTACCATGCGCCATGAGCATATGATGGGCGGTTTGGTAGGCTTTTGAATAATCGCAAATCCCGGGGGCGTGAAGCCCAGAAGCATATCCTAAAAAGGAAGCAACCCAGGGTTCATTGTGCGTTGCCCACATATCTACACGATCTGCTAATTTGTCGAAGATGGTTTGAGCATAATCGCCAAACCACTGCACAGAGTCTCGGTTCACCCATCCGCCGAAGTCTTGGAGTAGCTGGGGGAAGTCCCAGTGATAGAGAGTGCTTTTCGGGCGGATTCCAGCGTCCAGGAGAGCGTCCACGAGGCGGTCGTAGAAATCCAGCCCTTTGGCGTTGACTTGTCCACGACCTTCTGGCAGAACACGCGTCCACGCAATGGTAAAGCTATAAGATGGAATCCCAAGTTCTTTGAAAAGGGCGACATCCTGCGGCATCCGATGATAATGGTCACAGGCTATGTTGCCATTATCGCCGTTAAGCACATGCGCATCCCAACGAGTGAAACGATCCCAGATGCTCTCGCCTTTGCCATCTTCGTTATACGCGCCTTCGATTTGGTATGCAGAGGCAGATGTGCCCCAGAGGAAATCTTTAGGAAAATGAAGTGTTGAATTTGACATGGTTTTTAATGTGTTTTCTATAAAAACAGCCACTTTAAAATGGCTGTTTTTTTGAGTTTATATTATTTTGGCAAGGTTTAGCTATTAACAGAGCGTTGACCATAATTTTTGATGAAGCGATAGGGGTAGCCTTCTGGTGTTGCGCTGGCTTTATCAAGCAAAGCGATGTCTTCTACGCTCAGCTTGATCTCGCTGGCTCCGAGATTATCATCAAGTTGCTCAATGGTACGCACACCTAAAATGATAGAGGCAACGGCTTGGCGCGAAAGCAGCCAAGCAAGGGCAATTTGAGAATGGGTGGCATTATATTTGGTCGCAACTTCATTCATTGCGGCGATAACTTGCCAGTTATGGTCGATATTGCGGCGCACCCATGCCTCTTCTTCATGGCTGGGTGATGTTGCCAGACGGCCTTGCGTGCTTTGAGTGGGTTTCTGGTTTTGCTGATATTTTCCGCTCAAAAAGCCACCACCCAGAGGGCCCCAAGGAGTTAGCCCCACGCCTTCGCTTTCGCAGAGGTCAAGATATTCTTCTTCAATATCTCGTGTGACCAAACTATATTGATATTGGGCCGCCACAAAACGTGCCCAGTTATACTGCTCGCTAATACCAAGGGCTTTCATCAATTGCCAAGCTTTGAAGTTCGAGACACCGATATAACGGACTTTGCCCGCAGTCACGAGATCGTCGAAGGCGCGCAGCGATTCTTCAATAGGCGTGAGCGGGTCCCAGCAGTGCATATAAAGCAGATCGATTACGTCAGTTTGGAGACGTTTTAGGCTGGCATCTACACTTTGGAAAATATGATGACGGGAAAGCCCACCAGCATTAACGCCTTCTCCCATTGGGAAGCGGACTTTGGTCGCTAAGACAACTTTGTCACGGTGATTGCGCAAAGCTGCACCGACAATCTCTTCTGAGCGTCCACCTGCGTAGACGTTGGCGGTATCAATATGATTGCCGCCAACGTCCAAATAACGATGAATAATACGCGTTGCATCTTCAGCGGAGGTACTACGTTCTTTTTTCTCACCAAAGATCATCGTTCCCAGCGCAAGGTTAGAAACAAGCAGACCACTATTTCCAAGTCGTCGATATTTCATGTTTTAGCCTTTAACTGAACCAGCCAACATACCGCGTACAAAGTAGCGTTGGAGGGCAAAGAAGACGGCGAGAGGCAGGAGCATGGAAATAAATGCACCTGAAGTTAGGAGATGCCAATCCTGTCCTTTTTCGCCAACAATAGAGGCGAGAGCGTAGGTGATAACGCGCGTTTTCTCGCCCAAAAAGACGAGGGAAACGAGATAGTCGTTCCAAACCCATAGGAATTGGAAGATCGCGAAGGAGGCTAGAGAGGGAACGGAGAGGGGGAGAATCAAGCGCACGAAAATGGTGAAATTCGATGCGCCGTCAATATAGGCAGCTTCGAGGAGTTCGCGCGGCAGTGTGCTGATATAGTTGAAGAGAAGATAGGTCGCCAGAGGCAAGCCAAATCCCGTGTGCGCCAACCAAATGCCGAGGAAAGTGCCGTTTAAGTCTAGCTTTGTATAATCTTGCAAAATAGGGACTAGAGAAATTTGGAGCGGGACAACGAGAATAGCCACAATTATTGTGAAAAGCAAGTCTCTTCCCGGGAATTTGAGCCAAGAAAATCCAAAGGCAGCAAAGGCGGCAATCAAGATAGGGATAACTGTAGCCGGAATTGCCACTGCAACAGAGTTGAGAAAGGCGCCACCTAGATTATTCCCTTTGCGCGTAATCTCATTCCCTGCGGAATCGGTGAAGGAGATTTCTTTTCCGGTGATGACATCTTGGTAGTTTTCAAGCGTTAAGTTTGCAGCAAAACCTACCCAGATTTCTTCACTAATAATTATTTTTCGGCTACGTTTATTGCCGTACCAAGTCAGTTTACGACCATCTGGTAAAACAACGCCTTCACGCCATTCTTCAAAGGTGCCAGAAGTGCCTTCAATAACAATTTGTCCATCGACATCAATATCAGCTTCAAGAGTTAGTTCGCCTGTATCGGCATCTTCTTTGTGGGGAAAAACAGCCCACCAGCCAGAGTTAAAAATATCCTGGCTATCTCTGAATGAAGTGATAAATACGCCCAAAGTGGGGATTAACCAAATGGTGCAAATCAGGATTAAAACCCCATTGATAATAAAAGATGATCTTCTTTGTTGGCCTTTTAAGCTACTAGTAGTCATTAGAAAGCCCTCCTATCTTTATTAAATTGTCGCAAATTGTAGACAATCACAGGGACGACAGCGATTAGAAGAATAATCGCAATTGCGGAGGCTCTACCTGTATTGCCATAGGTGAAACGTTGCAAATAAAATTCATTTGCGATCACATTTGTTCCGTTATTACCACCGGTCATCACTCGAACAATATCAAAGAGTTTTAGGCTGAAAATAACGATAGTTGTCGTGACTGTCAGTAGCGTCCCTTTGATATAGGGAATAGTGATTCCGAAAAAGGCTTGTACTTCGGTCGCGCCATCTATGCGGGCGGCTTCCAGTAATTCGTCAGGAATACCTTTGATGGCAGAAGAAATAACGACCATCGCAAATCCTGTTTGGAGCCAGACCATGATGATGATGAGAAAAAAATTATTCCATGGCGGTAAGCTCAACCACGGCTGCGATTCCCCGCCAAAAGCCAAAACGATTGCGTTGAGCAAGCCAATCTCCTGGATTCCAACGCCCACGCCTCGGTAGGTGTATACAAATTTCCAAATCACACCTGCGCCGACAAATGAAATTGCCATTGGCATAAAAATAATGGCTTTATAAACAGATTCAAATTTGCTGCGGTCTGCCAAAACTGCCACCAATAAGCCAAATCCTACACTGAGAGCTGTGCCAAAAATCATCCACATCAAATTGTTGCGGAAGGTTTCAAGCATAATCCGGTCTGTGAAGGCAAATTTATAATTTTCAAAAATCCCCCAGCCCGTCCCAATCCATTCTTGCCCCAACGCCCCTTTGAAGCTCAACATCAAGGTACGCACAACGGGAATAGCGAGATACCATGCCATAATCGCAACTGCGGGCCCAATGAAGACGAAAGGTTGTAGCTTTCTTCCCCATTCCCCGGGCAATTGCTCTACAAACCAATTTAAAACAACAAAAAGAAGGGCTACCCCACCAACGCCCCACAAAATAGCGACCAAAATAATTACGAGTTGTGGGGCTTCGCTATCTCTCAAAAAGAGAAAAACTCGCCATAAAACCACAAAGGTAATTACGGGAATAAAGAGCGAAATTATTATCCGCCCGATGGTTGTTATGAGACCGCCGAAAACTTTTCCTGAAGCGGAAGAGTCTTTTTCTGGTGCTTTCATAGACTTTACCTCCTATCAAATGGGATTAGACAAAACCTGAAAGGTTTTAGAACACAAAATTAATTGGAATGTGGATGAAAACGGCGCATCGCGTTTGATTTCAACTTGAGTGCCTTCTACTGGCATTATCTCTGGCGTAAAGATTGCCCTGCTTACACCGAGAATCTGCTTGGATTTCAGCACCCCAGCTCAAATCACGTTCGATACATAAAACCCAGAGGAGCGGGAAAAAATCCCGCCCCTCTGTTTTATATCAATACCTGACAGGTTTCAAAAACCTGCCAAGTCTAATACTTACCTATTCAGGCCAAGAGTCGTCAATTTGTTGCAGTGCATCTTCCATCTCTACAGTACCACTTACGTAATCGGTCATGTATTTCCAGAAAGTGCCTGCGCCAACGGAGCCGGGCATAAGATCAGAGGCATCAAAGCGGAAAGCAGTTGCATTAAGGAGGATCTCAGCAACACCGGCGGTAACAGGATCGGCGTACCAACCAAGATCGGAGTCATTATGCGGTGAAATTGCGCCACCAGCTTCTACCCAACCTTTGACAGAGTCGCCGGTGGAGAAATACTGTATGGTTGCGCGAACTTCGGGGCGGTCGTTGAACATTGCATAGATGTCGCCTGCGCCGAGAACGGGTTTGCCGTATGCTTCATCAATCGGGGGCAGATAGAAGAAATCATAATCTACACCAGCTTCTTTGCCTTCGGGGAAGAAGGAAGTGATGAAGTTGCCTTGGCGGTGTAGCCAACATTTGGGGGGTGAGTCAAACATGGGGGTAGGGGCATCACCAAAGAATGTGGTGGGGATAGCGGCCTGACCGCCAAAGACGTAAGCATCATTGAACCAAATATCAGTAACGTAGCCAAGAGCGTTTTGTACTTCGGGGGAGTTGAAGGCTAATTCACCAGCAACCCATTTGTCATAATTTTCGAGGGAGGTGGTGCGGAGCATGGCGTCTTCGAGCCAGTCGGTCATTGCCCAGCCAGTTGCGGCACCAGATTCGATTCCGATACACCAAGGGGTATCACCATCAGAGGCGATTGTCTCGGTGAGGGTCATCAGTTCATCCCAAGTTTCAGGAACTTCGTAGCCAGCGGCATCAAACTCAGCTTTCGGATAGAAAACGAGAGATTTACCATTGACGCGTCCCCAAACACCAGCCATCATATCGCCATCAGGACCATTCATTGTGCCCATTTCGAGCCAAGCAGGTCCATAGTTCTCTGCAAGCCAATCGGTGTCAATAACGGTGTTGAGATCAACAACTTGACCTTTGGCAACCATAGTGCCGAGCAAGCCGGGTTGCGGGAAGTCGACAATATCGGGGGCATCGCCACCATCTACGCGAATAGTGATGGAGGCTTCAAATTCTTTCGAGCCTTCATATTGAATATCAATGCCCGTGGCTGCTTCGTAAGCGGCAACGGAGGCATCAAACTTGACGGCATCTACATCGGTGAAAGGACCAGACATAGTAACAACTGTGCCTTCATATTCACCATTCAATGCGGCGGCTAGTTCGTCGCCTGTAGCAGGAGGTGCTTCACCATCAAAAGCTAGTCTGGCAGCTTCGGTGGTGGGCCAAGAGGCATCAATTCGCAGGAGAGCAGCTTCTTGATTAACAGAACCGCTCACATAATCAGTCATGTATTTCCAGAAGGTGCCTGCGCCAACAGCACCGGGCATAAGATCTGAGGCATCGAAGCGGAAGGAATCTGCATTCAAGATAATCTCAGCAACGCCACGGGTGACGGAATCGGCGTACCAATCTAAGTCAGAGTCATTATGGGGCGAAATTGCACCACCAGCTTCTACCCAACCTTTGACAGAGTCGCCAGTTGAGAAGTATTGAATCGCTGCACGAACTTCGGGGCGATCGTTGAACATCGCATAAATATCGCCTGCGCCGAGGACGGGTTTGCCATATTCTTCATCAATCGGGGGCAGATAGAAGAAGTCATAATCTACGCCAGCTTCTTTGCCTTCTGGGAAGAAGGAGGTGATGAAGTTGCCTTGTCGGTGGAGCCAGCATTTGGGGGGACCATCAAACATGGGAGTGGGGGCATCACCAAAGAAAGTGGTGGGGATGGAAGCCTGGCCGCCATAGACATAGTCATCATTGAACCAAATGTCGGTGACATAGCCGAGCGCATTTTGTACTTCGGGTGAGTTGAAGGCTAATTCGCCGGCAACCCATTTATCATAATTTTCAAGTGAGGTGGTGCGAAGCATGGTGTCTTCGAGCCAGTCGGTCATTGCCCAACCAGTTGCGGCACCAGATTCAATTCCGATACACCAAGGAGTATCACCATCAGAGGCGATTGTCTCGGTGAGGGTCATCATTTCATCCCAAGTTGCGGGAACTTCGTATCCAGCGGCGTCAAATTCGGCTTTAGGGTAAAAAACCAAAGATTTACCATTAGCACGTGCCCAAACACCAGCCATCATATCGCCATCAGGTCCAGCCATTGTGCCCATATCGAGCCAGGATTGAATGTAATTTTCTTTCAACCATGCTTCGTCAATGACACCATTGAGGTCAACAACTTGACCTTTGGCAACCATTGTGGACAAAAGACCGGGTTGTGGGAAGTCGACGATATCAGGGGCATCACCACCATCTACGCGGATGGTTATAGAGGCTTCAAATTCTTTCGAGCCTTCATATTGGATATCAATGCCGGTTGCCTCTTCAAAAGCGGCTACAGAGTTATCAAATTTGACGGCATCTGCATCGGTGAAAGGACCAGACATGGTGACAACTTTACCATCATATTCACCTGCGTAAGCAGCGGCTAATTCGTCACCTGCGGGGGCAGGAGCAGCCATATCTGCGGCTGGTTCCTCTGCTACGGGTTCTTCCGCAACAGGCTCTTCAATTTTTGGCGCACACGCTGACATAACAAGGCTTACAACAATCAGCAGTGCAAAAAGTGTTAAAAGTGTTTTCTTCATTATTTTATATTCCTCCGAATATAGGGGGGCTAAACATTGTTCGAAATTCAATTTACGAGATATCTAATCTAGTTCGAGCGCACCACCTCCTTAAAAATCTTATCCAATATTATGCTCACGACACGATTTCCGTACTATGAGCTGAGTATCTAATACCAAATTCCGCTTTTCTGGTTTATTTCCTTTCATTAACGCTAACAAAAGCAAACAAGCTTCAGATGCCATCTTTTGGGCAGGTAAGCGAACGGTTGTTAGCGGTGGGTCTGCATAAGCCGCCCAGGGAATATCATCAAAACCAATCATCGAAATATCATCAGGAATAGATAATTCCGCCTTACGAAGAGCAGCCTTTACGCCCATTGCAACATTATCACTAGCAACAAAAACCGCAGAAAATTCTTCTCCCGAAGAAAGTAAGGATTGCATAGAATCAAACCCGCTCTGAGGACTAAAATCAGCATATCTAACCAAACGCTTGTTGAAAGAAATGCCAACCTCTGCCAGTATGTCTTGATAACCAAGAACACGCTCAAGAGCCGCACTATAAGAAGCTGGGGCATTTGCTATACAAGCAATTTTCGAGTGCCCTATTTTTATCAAACGCCGTACCGCCTGCCGAGCTGCTGAACGATTATCAACATCAACAGAATAAAGGCTAGAATTGGGCAATTTTCCCATCAAAACAGCAGGAACACCAACTTCTTCTAATTTTTCAAAACCCTTATCATCTATTCTGGGGGTAAGTAAAATCATGCCATCTATATGCTTGGCCTGTGCAAGTTCTAAATAGGTGCGTTCTTGGCGTTCTTCTTCAACAGTTTCAATTAAAAGGCGAAATTTATGCTCTTTAACAACATCTAAAAGTCCCCCTAGTATTTGCGGCAAAAAAGTATCCGATGCAATATGGTGTTGACTGCGTGTCATTATCAAACCAATTGCTTGTGCGCGCTGGGTGGCTAGAGCTTTGGCTGTTGCATTAGGAATATAGCCAAGGGTTTTAGCAGCTTGCCTCACATTCTGACGCGTAGCTGGCGAGATATTCGTCCCACTGACATCATTGAGCACTAATGAGACTGTTGTTCGAGAAACATTAGCTAAATCTGCGACATCTTGGCTGGTGATGCGTTTTTTTACCACTGAGTATCCTTGTTTGGTAACGCGCTTTAGTAACACGCGTTACTAGTGTAGCAAAAATGAAACTACTTGTCAAATTATTCAGGTCAATTCTTTTGAATGGCAACTAGGCATTGTATAAAATCTAATTGCAAATAAAAAGAGCTTCTCAATGAGAAACTCTTTTCATATATATCTGCATTTATTAAGATTGTTCAAAATCATCCTTACCAAAATCAAATCCGATAATATCTTTCTCTGTGAGGAATTCAACTTCGAATGTTTGAACGACACGGACCCGATCAGGAGAAGAGAATCGCCCCGATCTCAGATCGAAGCATTCTGGAGTTTTCAGTAAAGATACCTCCAAAATTTTACATTAACACAGAATCATTTCCATAATAAATTTTTACGGTAGATCAAGACAATTTCCCGTATCTAAAATAATGGTGTGATTTGGGTTAGCGACAATTGCACACATTTGAGTAGCACTAGAAGGGCGATTTGAAGTTGTATATTTTTGGAAAGGGCGTGGTCCACCATAGACAATCCAGTTTCCACCGCCGCCAGCACCGACTTGGCTTTGGGTGAAATTATTAAAGTAAAAGTGAACGTGCATTCCCGGCAACGCTTCTGTATATTCGAAAGTTTCGTATTCAACTACATAAGTGCTGCCATCCAGAGTTATGGATATCATACGTACCTGTGGACCTGGCGGTAATGTTGCCGTGGGGATAGCTGTTGGTTCCAGAGTTGCGGTTGGCGGCATCGTTGCTGTTGGTTCGAATGTTGCTGTAGGCTCAAGAGTAGCTAGGATCTCCATCGTGGGCGTTGGAATTTCTTCAGGGGAACTGACTGCTCTAATACCAAAGAAAGCTATAGCAGCAACGAAGAAAAAGCCGAGAGCACCAATCCCGATCCATTTCATTGGTAAGCCGCCCTTTGGTGTGGTGGCTTTTTCAGAGACAGGAGGCTTTACAGGTGGTGGTGGGCTAGTTTTCACAGCCTGAGATACGCTTGCCGGGGTGTCTTCAATCATAGTTCCAGCTACGTTTAGAGATTTTGCAGGCGGAGCATCTTCAATCATTGTTCCGGCTATATTCGGTGATTCAACAGGAGGCGCATCTTCAATCATCGTTCCTGCTATATTTATAGATTCAGCAGGCGGGATCTCTTCAATTGCTGTTCCGGCCACTCCTGCGTCTTTTACTGGTGGGACCTGCTCGACTACCGTCCCGCCTAAGCCAGCTGCAGGCGTAATACTGCTAGATACAACACTTAGATCTGCGCTGCGCAAGGCTCGCGCAAACTCTGCAGCAGTTTTATAACGATCAGCCTTGTTTTTCGCCATAGCTTTGACCACGACATCAACGACAGAAGAGGGCACGTCCGGATTGATTTCGCTTATATCTGGAACGGGGTCATTAACGTGCATCATCAAGGTTGTCATGGCAGAGGCTGCTTCAAAAGGCCGTTTGCCAGTCAAGGTCTCGAATAATGTCACGCCTAGAGAATAAATATCAACCTGATGGTCAGCCAGCTCGCCGCGAATAATCTCTGGTGCCATATAGAGTGCGGTTCCAACAACTGCTCCAGTGGCAGTATGCTGTTTACCACCGACCATCTTGGCAATACCGAAGTCCATTAAGATGGATTGCCCTTGAAGGTTAAGCATGATATTTGCTGGTTTTATATCCCGATGGAACATACCACGCTTATGGGCATACTCTAAGGCATCGCAAATACTGGCAATTATTTCAATGGCATCTTTTGTTGATAATCGTCGCCCATTGTCGTTCAGGCGCTTCATGCGCTCTTCCAAGGTTTCCCCCGGCACAAATTCCAAGACCATATAATAGGTATCGCCATCATGGGCAAAATCATGGACTTGAATGATATTAGGGTGGCGCAGTTGAGCAACAGAGACCGCTTCTTCTTCAAACCGACTGACAAACTGCGGATCTGCCGATAAATGCGGATGAATTAGTTTGATCGCAACTGCTCGACGCAAATTGGGATCATTCGCTCTAAAAACAGAAGACATGCCTCCAGCCCCGAGCAAATCTTCAATCTCGTACCGATTACTAAGTTTGCGCCCTACCCACGATGGTTCAGACATTAGATACCTCCAATAAGTTCATAATAAATTTTCTATTTGTCAATAATCCATAGCCAGGCATTATTGAATTCACAGTTAGTTTCCCCTGATTCACTCAAAGCGACCAATGCTACAAAACCACGCTCAAAATATGGGGTTTCAGCTTGGATGATAGCAAGATTAGGCTTGTAATTATTCGAAATTCTGGTAACTAGATTACCATGAGCTGAGAATTCTTTATCAAATTTTGCCAGCTGATCTGTAGATGCACCCTCAGGTGGTGGGGTTGGTGCGGATGGCAACACAAGCACTGGTTGATCTCCTGCCACCACTTGATCGATCTGAGTGCCATTCGTGAAGATGGTCAGGGTGTTCCCACGCCCAACAACGGTCAAGCGATTGGTTGCGCCATTTTGAACTTGAAATTTAGGATCAAGGTAGTTAGCATAACTATCAATGCCATTACGCAATTTCCCATCCTCCATAGAACTAAAAACGATATGCCCATTTGCGCCTCGGGTTGCGATCACCAGATATTGGCTCAAAGCATCTTCATTGCCATTTGAACGCAAAACTAATCCACACCCGGATGTCCCGTACTGTGTGTCCCACGTAATATCTGTTGAGACGACAAAATTCTCTGCCACGGTGCCAATAAACTGATTGACATAATCGTATTTCAAATAACCCGTCACGGAAAGCGAAGCTGGAGGATGTATCCAACCAACATGACCGTTGGCGGGATCAATCCCGTATGTGGGCAGCTCTGCTCGGATAGGTGCTTCGGCTGTTGCAGTTGCTGCCATTGCTTCAGCATTTAGCCCTGCTTGAGCAGCTTGGGTGGCTGATACAGTATCAGCGTTAGCAGTTGCTTGGGCAACTGCCGTTTGTAAATTCTCGTCGGCAGTGATGTTGTTATTGGCGCCAGCAGTTGCTGTCAGCGAGATAGATTGTCCAAGCGCTTGAGCGGTCATTTCTGCGGGTGTCGCACCACCTCCACAGGCGGTAGCAAGCAGCATGACAAGAGCGATGGGCGTTATGGTTATGATGCGAATTAATTTAGTTTTCATCTAGTTCACATCCTTACGCTTTTGCAGAACGACAATCCCAGCTAACAAGACGCCGCTAATAAGAAGTTGGGCGACCCAAGTCTTCAAAAGAAATGCCCAATATTCCCCAGCGTTTTCTTTATTAACAAAGGCATCACCAAATTTCTCGTTATATTTCATCAAAATGGTTTCAACGGGTTGAACTGCAGAAACGACATTTGCCTGATGCGTGATCGAGGCTTGTTGATACGCAACAACTTCAGCCTGATACACTTTAATTGCCGATTCATAGGCTGCAATTTCAGCTTTTGTATTGGCTTGAATCTGCTCAACTTCTACCTGATATGCTTCTAATTTGGCAAGATAATCTGCTACAGCCACTGTGTCTGATTGATCAGCGGGTTGCGCTGGTGCTTCCGGGATAATTGGATCAGTAGGGCGGGTAGGCTCAGGCCCTGGGCTTGCTGGCAGTGCTTCATCGATTGCTGGATTGTAGAAGAACCCATTGCCGGGGAAGTAACAAGTCTCTTCTCGGAGCGCATTTGAGCCGAGACATTTGCATCCATTGGCGAGTTTATCTTCCCCTGTCATCGCCGCGATTTGCTCGATTGGGAGAGCCATGCAAACGTCTGACGCGATATCTGAGCCAACCCCTGTAATTCCTATAAATCCTTTAAAAGCCCAACTGGTTGAAGTGATTCCGCTAAGCGCAGCTGGCATGGGCACTAAAACGCCACCCATCACAATCTGGGGCAGCATTAACAAAATAACAATTAATGGTGCAGCATTAGCCGTTGGGGCGAGTGCTGAAGAAAATAAGCCCAGCATCATTCCGGCTAAAGTTGCGAGTGTTAATGAAATGTACATCAGAGTAAATTCGAGTATACCGCCGGGCATATCAAAAGCCAGGAAATGAATAATCATATAGGTGGCTGTTTGGTAAAGTGCTAGGGCAGCCGCTACCCAAACTTTGGAAAGTACATAAGGAAATATCTTTAGATTTACTAATCGTTCGCGTTTGTAAATATCACCTTCTTTTACAATCTCGCGCATTTGCGAAAGTCCCCCGATCATGACACCGTAAATAGTCAACAGGAATAATGAAATGACAATATCATTCATATTCCCGTTTACAAAGTCGAAGGGTTTATTTCCCAATACAGTTGCCAAGAGCACTGACATCATTCCCATAAGTGGCGATGCCGCCAGCATTAGCCCCAGACTAAAACGATCTTTTCCTAAAATTCGCAAATTTCGTTTAGAAAGAATGACGAACTGTCGGAGCGCAGAAACTTTCTTCTGTTTTTCAGGAAGTGGTTGTGCTTCAAGGTTAGATGGCGCACTGGCTGTAGCTGCGGGGATGCCCTGATTCACGATATTGGCTTTATCTCCCAAGGCGTCGATAATATTCTCTTTATAAGCAGAATGTTGACGGTATCGCTCAGCCCATTCTTGCGGAGTGCCTTTACTGGCATCTTCCAAGACAGCATAGATCTGGTCAAACTCCATTGCGCTGACGCGACGATCGCGTTCTGAGCGGTATTGGTCGAAGAATGTCAGGGCTTCATCAGGTGGTCCGAACCAAGCCAAATATCCGCCGCGCGCAAGGAAGACAACTTTGTCTGCCAAGAAAACATTCTTGGTAGCATGTGTGATCAGAATAATCGTGCGGCCTTGATCTGCCATTTGGCGCATCAAGTGCATCAAGGATGTTTCTGTGCCAGGGTCCAAGCCAGATGAGGGTTCATCAAGGAAAAACAACCCAGGCTTGGTAAGTAGTTCGACACCGATCGAGACTCGTTTTTGCTGACCGCCGCTCAATTCTAGAATCTGATTATCGCGTCGATGGGCGATATCGAGTACTTGCATCACTTCTTCTACTCGTTGATGCCGCTCTTCTTTAGTCGTGTCTGGGGGCATACGAAGTTGGGCGGTATAGTCAAGCGCGTCAAAAACGCTCAATTCCATGTGGATAATATCTTTTTGCGGAACAAAACCGATGATGTCGCGAATGGCTTCAAAATTCTCATAGACACTCGTGCCATTAACAATGACTTGACCGTGTGTTGCGGGGCGATAGCCAGCAACGGCGTCTACGAGGGTAGATTTACCGCCACCACTTTGCCCTACAACGACAATGAACTCGCGCGGTTGAAATACAAGAGAAATATCTTGTAGAATATTGAGATCCTTGCGTACCCATTTGTTCAAGCCAATAATTTCAACTTGCAAATCGACAGAATCGTCAAATTGGGCAAGGGCTTCGGTTCCCATTACATAGCGATAAGGGCCGATTCTGACCGTATCATTACGTGCCAGCCAAGTCTCTGTTTTGATGCGAACGTCATTTACAAAGGTGCCGTTTGTGCTGTCTAGATCTTTTACCTTATAACGCTGTCCAACCTTTTCGATTTGGGCATGAAATTGCGAGATTTGGGGCACATCACTCAGAATAACATCATTATCTGGGGAGCGTCCGATTTGGATAACACTTTTATTTCCAAAGGTGATTTCTGACGCCGTGGCTGTTACAGCTTCAGACGGGGAGAGGTAAACCATCGAAACCATAACGCCCGGTACTTGTCCCCCAATACGGATATTGGCATCGTTTTTTAGCGCTGTTGGGCTCGTGATCGGATAACCGTCTAAATAGACAGCGTTGCCAGCTTCTGGTAAGACCGCGATTTGATAGCCGCCAGTTGCAACCTTTTCAAGGTAACCGTGATTACGAGAGGCAACAGGAGAGGTGATCACAATATCATTATCTTCACCTCGGCCAAAAGTCAATTTTTGCTTGTCAAGTGGGTATGTTGTTGGCGCAGCACCAGCCACCACAACTGATAATTGTGGGGGCGTACCCATTGTTGGGAAAATATCGCCAACTGTGGTGCCAGCTAGTCCAACTGGTGCATTTACCTTTGTTGCAAGCAAATCTTCTATTGATTCGATTTCTTCTCCAGGAGCAAGACTGACAGTTTCAAAACGTACCTTAACAAAATTCCCAAAACCAATCTCTTCTCCACCACTTAGCAAAAAAGCCCCTGAAATTTTTTCACCATTTACAAAAGTACCATTACTGCTACCGACATCTTCTAGTAAATAAGAATTGCCTCGCTTAGTAAATTTGGCATGATAACGAGAAACTGCATTGTAATCCAGCAACCAACTATTTGCTGGGTCACGTCCAACCGTATATTCATTACCTATTAATTCAAACTCTTCACCTGGAGTTGGACCTTCTTCTAAAATTAATTTTATATTCAATGAGTTCTCCTAATTATAATTACAGACAAATGGGTAGAAGGCTAAGAACAACATACATCAAATATATACTGTTCAAGAAAAAACCATAAAAGGTTATTGACAAATTTAATATAGCATTTGCTTTTTTACTTGGAAGAGATTTTATCACACAAATAAGATGAAAAATATCACATATGAACTTCAATAATCGCTCCTATAATCAAAAACACTCCTGAAAAACTCAGGAGTGTTTTTTTAGTGACCATCTTAGTGTCGTATGAGAATAAAGCTACTACTTCCCAAACTTTTCTTTCAAAATATCTTCCAGCGTGGGCACGCCAATCTCCTGCAATTCATAGCGCACACGCTGATGGGGTTTATCAATCTTCAACACGCGGGTCAAATCAATCGGCGTGCCGAGGATGACCATGTCCACATCGGCGGCGGCGATGGTGGCTTCGAGGTCACGGATTTGGGCTTCACCATATCCCATGGCAGGGAGAATTTCGCCAGTATCGGGATAATTCTCAAAGGTTTCTGCGATAGAGCCAACTGCAAAGGGACGCGGATCAACGATCTCAGCCGCACCGAAGCGGCGAGCGGCGACGTAGCCTGCGCCGTATTTCATCCCGCCGTGTGTCAGGGTGGGACCATCTTCGACGACAAGAACGCGTTTGCCTTGAATCGCGGCGGGATCATCCACAAATAATGGGGATGCGCCTTCGATGACAACTGCGTTGGGGTTCAGATTCCGTAAATTTTCGCGCACCAAGATGACGTCATCGGGCGATGCGGTATCGACTTTGTTCAGCACAAAAACATCTGCCGAATAAACGTTGGTTTCGCCGGGGTAGAAGGTCAATTCATGTCCCGGTCGAAGCGGGTCGGCGACCACGATCTCCAAATCTGATTTGTAGAAAGGCAGGTCGTTATTTCCACCATCCCACAGGATAATATCGACTTCTTCTTCGGCTTGGCGCACAATCGCTTCGTAATCGACACCGGCATAAACGATGATGCCATTATCAATATGAGGCTCATATTCTTCACGCTCTTCGATCGTGCACTCATGTTTGTCGAGATCGCTATAATCGGCGTAGCGTTGGACGCGCTGTTTGGCGATGTCGCCGTAAGGCATGGGGTGGCGGATGGCGGCGACTTTGTAGCCCATATCGCGGAGGATGAGGGAGACGCGGCGCGTTGTTTGGGATTTGCCGCATCCCGTGCGGACGGCGCAAACCGACACAACCGGCTTCGTGGACTTGATTTGGGTTGGCGCGGCGCCGAGCAAACGGAAGTGTGCGCCCAGAGCATTGACCTGCGAAGCCTTGTGCATGACGTATTCGTGCGGCACATCCGAATAGGCAAAAACGACTTCTTCTACATCCAAATCTTGGATGAGTTGCACAAGTTGTGCTTCATCGTGGATGGGGATGCCTTCGGGATAAAGCTCACCCGCGAGAAGGGCAGGATAGACGCGCCCTTCGATATCGGGAATCTGGGTAGCAGTGAAGGCGACAACCTCGTAATCCTTGTTACCACGAAAAACGGTGTTGAAGTTGTGGAAGTCGCGTCCTGCGGCTCCCATGATAAGTACTCGTTTCTTTTGCATTTTACTACTCCTTTTATTTTCTGATTTTTTAAACTGGGTCACGAAGTACGGGGCAAGTCATGCAATGCCCACCACCACGCCCACGTCCTAACTCGGACCCGGGAATTGTATGTACCGTAACTCCAGCATTTCGTAATTTATCATTTGTCCATTCATTGCGGTCATAGGCAACAACCACACCTGGTTCTAGTGCAACGACATTATTTCCATCATCCCATTGTTCTCGCTCTTGGTCGAAATCATTGCCACCTGTAGAGATAGCGCGTAGCTTCTTTAATTTCATTGCATCTTGAACCGATTCCAGCCAGCCTTTTTCTTCTACCTTAATATCCAACATGCCATTTTTCCCAGGGCGATAGCTAATCGGCTGGATGCGGTTGATGACTTGCTCATAAATTGTGACCAAATCACGGTCGCAAAATGTAAAAATCGTATCCAAGTGCATGGATGCACGGTCACGGGGCATACGGGCGGCAAGGATATGTGTAGCAGCTTCATGCTCGAAAAGTCGCTGGGCAAGCAAGCCAACTGCCTGATGAGTAGTGCGTTCCCCCATCCCGATTAAAACAACACCATCGCCAACGGGCATCACATCGCCGCCTTCGATCATGGCATTCCCATAATCTACATCAGGGTCGCCCCACCAGATATTGAAATCACCACCCTTAAATTCGGGATGATATTTATAGATAGCACTCAAATGGATAGACTCTTTGCGGCGTGGCGACCAAAACATGGGATTAATTGTCACACCCTGATAAATCCAACTAGAGCTATCTCGGGTAAAAAGTTGATTAGGCAGAGGTGGCAGAACAAATTCATTCGCCCCGTAGGCTTCCTGAGAAATCGGGCATATATCATCTGGGAGTTCAGCCATCGTCAGCCCGCCAATCAGGTGCGTAACCAATTCGTCTGGGGACATTTCATCCATCCAGACGCGCAGTTCAACCGCACCACCCACGCCCACATCGTAGGGCGTTAGCTTTCTATCCAAAATATAGGCACGCCCTTCAGGCATAGCGACCACATCCTCCAACAACTCGTGAATACGCATCACCTGAATTTCGTACTCATCTCGCATCAACTTGACGAAAATATCGTGATCTTCTTGCGCCTTATGCGTCCAAATCACATCGTCAAAAAGTAAATCTTTGCAATTGGATGGAGTCAGACGCCGCATCTCCAATCCCGGACGATGGACGATGACTTTTCTCAACTTCCCGACTTCTGAATGAACGCCGAATTTGCTCATAATTTTTCCTTTTTTGGATGGATGCCCGAAACGCTCTTATTTTTGGCTTGATACCGCCTAAGATTCATCGTTCTGCATTCATCTATTTACCGCTAAAAGCATCCCCAATCACCTTCAACGCCCAATCCACTTCGTCTTTTGTGATGACAAGTGGCGGCGCAAAGCGAATGATATGAACATGCGTTTCTTTGCAGAGCAAACCTTTTTCTGCCAATTCTTCAACATATTGATGCGCACCACCCGCTTCTGGATGAAACTCTACGGCAATGAGTAACCCCTTGCCGCGAATCTCTTTAATTAACGGTTGTTCAAGTTGGCGTAAGCCTTCGATGAAATATGCACCCATCTTCTCAGCATTTTCAATCAAGCCTTCTTCAACCAAAACTTTCAAAGATGTGCGCGCTACAGCTACACCTAGCGGGTTGCCACCGAAGGTGCTCCCATGCTCACCGGGTTGCAAAACATCCATAACCGCCGTATTGGAAAGCACAGCCGAGACGGGATAGAAACCGCCCGACAAAGCCTTGCCAATCAAGGTCAAATCGGCTTCGATGCCCTCATGTTCTTCAGCGAGAAGTTTTCCAGTGCGCCCTAATCCAGTTTGGATTTCATCTAAAACCAGCGTCACATTATTTTCGGTACAAATCTCTCGAACTTCTTTGAGATAGCCTGCTGGGGGAACAATCACGCCAGCCTCACCCTGAATGGGTTCGACCATAAAACCGACTGTATTGGGCGTGATGGCATCTTTCAGCGCCTGAGCATCGCCAAAGGGAATTACTTTGAAGCCAGCTGGGAAGGGACCAAATCCGTTACGTGAATCTTCATCAGAACTGAAGCCCACGATGGCAATTGTTCTGCCATGAAAATTATTATCACAAACAATGATCTCTGCCTGATTCTCCGGCACGCCTTTATTTTTATAGCCCCATTTACGAACGACTTTGATAGCCGTCTCCACTGCTTCTGCGCCACTGTTCATGGGCAAAACTTTATGCGAGTTGGTTAACTCACATAGTTCTTCGTAGAAAAGCCCCAACTGGTCGTTACGAAAAGCGCGGGATGTGAGCGTCAGTTTTTGCATCTGCTCAGACATAGCCTGCATGATTTTCGGATGGCAATGCCCCTGATTGACCGCTGAGTATGCGCTTAGGCAATCCATATAACGTTTACCCTCCACGTCCTCGACCCAAACGCCTTCCCCTTTGGTGAGAACGACATCCAGTGGTGCATAATTATTGGCACCGTATTGGTTTTCTAAGTTGATATAATTTTGTGTTTTCATGCGAAATCTCCTTAAAAAAAGAGCCCGATTAATTAAAATCAGGCTCTGCTCAGAGCCACGACAACACGTTGTTGTCTCAGCTCATCTTTTATATAATTGGTTGATGCTGATATTGTAACACAGCAAATCCTTAGATAATTTTGGAGTAGCAGGCTTGATTTTAGCTTACTTGCTGTTAATCTGCATTTTCTCGGCGTGAACATCTCTCCATTTCAAATCGCCGAGCAAAAAACAGGCTGCCTGATGGTTGTCTCCAAGCTCTTCGAACTTTGGCTCAATTTTTGAACAACTTGGGATAGCCTCTGGACAACGAGGGTGGAATCGGCAGCCAGTAGGCAGATTAATTGGATTGGGTGTTTCACCCTTGAGCACAATCCGTTTCTTTCTTTGACGTGGATTGGGTACCGGGATAACCGACATGAGTGCTTTCGTATACGGATGGCGCGGGTCATCCAAAACAGTTTCTGCTGGACCAACTTCAACAATTGTTCCCAGATACATGACGGCAACCCGATCGGCGATATAGGCGGCACTCGCTAAATCGTGAGTGATGTAGACCATCGTGATATTATGCTCCTCCCGTAGGCTCATGAGTAGATTGAGAATCTCTGCCCGAATCGAAACATCGAGCATTGAGACGGGTTCATCTGCAACGAGATAGGATGGGTTCAGCACCAGCGCGCTGGCAATCACGACTCGCTGCCGCTGTCCACCAGATAGCTGCTGAGGGTAGCGATGCAGAAAATTAGCAGGCGGTTTCAGCCCAGCAGCATCAAGGGCGGCGGTGACCTTCTCGATCTTCTCGGCTCGCGTTGATGCTAAATGGTGGACTTCCAATGGCTCAAAAACAGCTTGAAAAACGGTCTGTCTGGGATTAAGTGACTCGTAGGGGTCTTGAAAAATAATCTGCGCTTTGCGACGGAGTGCTTTTTGTTGACGTGCGCCGCTCAAACCAGCAAGGTTTTCTCCCTCAAGATGGATGCTGCCTTCGGTTGGCTCCGTTAATCCAAGTGTGCATAAGCCTGTTGTGGTTTTCCCCGAACCAGACTCGCCGACAAGGGCTAAAATTTCTCCTCGTGGAATATCAAAGGAAACCCCGTCAACCGCATGGACACATAATTGGGGCTGACGAGTCAGTGTGCCGATAATCCCCCGAGAAACTGGATAGAGTTTTCGAAGGTTTTCAACCTTTAGCATGGGTTCATTTCTCATCGTTATCTCTTTTCAGGGCGAGCAATTAGACAGCTACAATAATGCCCCGGCGCAACTTCGATGATTTCAGGATGCTCATGGGTGCATTTCTCGCCAGCAACACCGCAACGAGGTTCAAAGCGGCAGCCTGGCGGCAAATCGTTTAGGGGCGGTGGATGTCCGGGTATGAAAGCAAGTTCCGAACGGGGGTCGTTAATATCCGGGAATGCTGCTAAAAGGCGTTTGGTGTACGGGTGAACCGACTGGTTGAAGACCGCATCCGAATCCGCATATTCCGCCATTCTGCCACCATACATGACCAGAACATCATCACAGACTTCGGCGACGACGCCCAAATCATGCGTCACGATGATGACGGCTAAATTTAGCTCTGCCTGTAACTGCTGCAATAAATCCAGAATTTGCGCCTGCACCATCACATCCAAAGCGGTGGTCGGCTCATCGGCGATAATGACCTGCGAGCGGCAAGCCAAAGCCATCGCGATCATGGCGCGCTGCCGCATCCCACCGGAATATTGATGGGGATATTGTTTTTTGCTGCCAGCCGTGACGCCGACCATATCGAGCAGCCGGTCTATCTCATCAGGCACTTCGTTACGCGGCACAGTTTTGTGTAATTTTAGGGCTTCTCCGATTTGTGAACCAACCGTGCGAACAGGGTTGAGCGCATTCATTGCCCCTTGAAAAACCATCGAAATTTTGCCCCAACGATAGGCTCGCATCTCAGCGGGGGAAAGCTGCAAAAGGTCAATACCGTCAAAAAAGACTTCGCCATCCACGATACGCCCGGCATCTGGCAAAAGGCGCATGAGTGCCAGCATCGCTGTTGTTTTCCCACAGCCCGACTCCCCGACCAAGCCCAGTGACCTGCCCGGCTCCAAAGAAAAACTTAGCTGATCGACAGCTCGAAATACACCCGCATCGGTGTACGTCCTCAGACTTTTCGGACACATACTTAATGGAGGCTTTCCGCCTCGCTAGTTGAATTATACACCTGCTCTAATCAGGTGCTGCTGGCGTCTTAGGGCCAGAGTTTGCTCTTTG
>Ga0233437_1002039_pt1 | contig 32758 bp, 23 predicted proteins | sample SI_122_August201_FD_182714 | JGI IMG/M metagenome (GOLD analysis project Ga0233437, IMG submission 182714) | Seawater microbial communities from Saanich Inlet, British Columbia, Canada - SI_122_August2016_200_MG | ecosystem: Environmental > Aquatic > Marine > Inlet | place: Canada: British... | reverse complement strand
AAGGGGGATAAGTATTCTTTTCATGCAATAATGGAGTTTATTCAAAGATAGCTAAGAAAACGGGAGATCGGGAGTCGGGAGTCGGGAGTCGGGGGGATCGGAAAACGTGACGCCATGGTGACGCCGACGTGACGCCGAGGTGACGCCATTGGACTTCGGACTTTTCGGAACACTTCACTGACCAACGACCATGGACCAACGACCAAGGACAGTCCCTTGTCCCTTGTCCCCAGTCCCCAGTCCCCCGTGATCCAGTCCCCAGTCCCCAGTCCCCCGGATCGTTCGGACTAAAGTCCGAACGTCGCTCTTGCGAACAAAAACCTTCCCGCAAATCCGAACTGAGTTGATCTGCGAGAATACGGAAATCTTCCTGAGCTGTAATCGGCATTATCCGGCAGGATCATATCGGGATATGTATCCAACAGGTTATTCGCACCGATACATAGTGTGAGATTATCTTTTATGGTATAGGCGAGGGACAAATCAACCAGAAATTTTGCCGGCAACACCTGCTGGTCGGCAACAATTCTGCTTGCATGAGTAACTTTACCAAAATACGATTCACGTAATAACACGGTGAAACCTTTTAAGCTATAACTGTAGCTCAGGCTCATTTTTGTTTTCGGTGAGGCTGACTCAAGAAGCACCCTGTCAAACTCATTGAAATAAGTATCGAGTTTATTAGCAAGCAAATCAGAGGCATGTATATCGCCAATCTGATGAGTCTCAGACAGAGTAGCTGAGAAATCACTGCGAATTTTTCCCTGTCCGAGTTTGCTGTGATAACTGAATACTACGTCAATTCCTCGTGAGCGGGCATCAATTGTGTTTGAAAAAAATGTGGCTGAAGAGGCGCCAACCTGAGTAAGGATTGCTGCCAACTCTGCATCTTCAATACTATTGCCTGCACTGAATGAACCCGTGTAGGTGATACGGTCGTAGATGCTGATTTGAAAAGCATCAATGCTCATGCTAACATTCCAGGCCGGAATTCGCATGGAAAAACCGCCACTATAATTCTGTGACCTTTCATGTTTGAGCTCCGGAATACCCAATAGTCGGGCAAGCTTGCTGTCGTTGGCAAAGGTGCCGATTTCAAAAGGTTGTCCTCCGACAAATTGTGTATTCACCCTGTTAAAATAGAGCTGATGCAGAGAAGGAGCCCTGAAACCTGTACTATGGGCCGCCCTGACCATAAAATTCTTTGCGATCTTATATCGGCTGGCAATTTTATAATTCATTGTTCCCCCGAAATCACTGTAGTTTTCATAGCGGATTGCTGCATTAAGCATGAACTTCTTGCTTAGGTCCAGCTCAAGGTCGGCATATGCAGCCAGATTATTGCGGTATCTGTTTAGTTCATTTGCAGGCCTGAAGCCAGGAAAAACCTGGGCTCCACCCGGACGACTACTACCGAAAAAATCAGTCACAGTTAAATTCGGATCAGGGTGTGAACTCGTCACATCACCATTTATATTATAAAGGGCGTATGAACTCTCCTCACCAGCATAAATCTGGTAATTCTCAAGTCGATGCTCTAATCCCCAGGCAATATTTAATCCGGAGAATACATCTTTCCAGAAACGCGAAACATCCAGATTGGTAGTATTCTGCATAAATGAATGTCCGCCAGCATCAATCATAATTGGTGAATTCGATTCCATCGAAGCATTTACGGTATTTCCAATCACATGCATGAAGCTATTGGATCCATAGGTATTACTGAAATCCACTGTCCAGTTTTTGACAAGACCTTTTATTCCAATTGATAGAGATTTATCTACTATCTGCGAGTTTATTTCAGGTATAAATCCGTTTATAAATATCGGAGTGTACGTTCTTGACTGATAGGGTAAACGATAAAAGCCTCCTGAATTTCCGGTGCGATAAGATATCCCACTGAATGAATAGATCTTTGCTGTTTCACCAAGAGGCAAGCTGAAATTTGCAAAGAATTTTCCCTCACGCAAACGTGATTGACCGGTACGCATATTAAAATCGCTACGATTAAAACCTCTTGCCATGAGCTCATCATCAGTAACATCATCATTAAGATAGCTTTGCAAAGCAGTCATACCGGGATCAATGTCCTGTGAAGTCTCATCAAAACCTAAGCCAATAGCATAATCTGATATCACATCCAGAGACAAGCCTGACAGGTCGTAACCATCACTGAAGGCAAGTCTTTCAACTGTATTATAGCGGCTGAAAATCTGTCCTTCAAAATCTCCTGTTCTGTCAGTGGGCTCTCTTAGATTCACCTCCCCTGAAAAAACCAGGGCTCCCCCATCCTTCCCAAGAGGAACACCATAACTGGCAGATAAAGCATTCTTTTGTCCGTCAAGCTCCTCGCCCTCTGATGTAAAATTAGCTCCTGAAGTGTAAGAAAAATTCAACTCATTAATATTCTCCTTCAGAACGATGTTAATAACCCCGGCAATGGCATCAGATCCATACTGGGCTGATGCTCCATCGCGGAGCACTTCTATTCTTTGGATTGCAACCACCGGAATTGAGTTGAGATCGGTACCTACTGAACCACGACCTACCGTACCGTTAACATTTACCATCGATGAGGTATGCCTGCGTTTTCCATTGATCAGCACTAAAACATGATCAGGACCTAAGCCTCTCAGGGAAGCCGGATCAATATGATCGGTACCATCTGAAATGGTCTGAGGGTTTGAAGAAAACGAAGGAGCAACATAATTAAGAATCTGATTTAATGACACTTGCGGAGCATTGGCAGCAATCTCGCGGATATCAAGAATATCCATTGGCACAGCTGTTTCCGTGGTTATCCGAAGTGCATTACGTGATCCAAGTACTGCCACCTCATGAATATTTATCCCTTCGGATAAGCTAACATCAATGATTTGTTGATTTCCGACAAGCACTTCCCGTTTTGAAAAACCAAGCATAGAAAACTGAAGCACATCACCTGATTCAGCCTTTAACTGATAGGATCCATTCACATCGGTACTACTTCCCCTGTAAGTGTTTTTAATCAATACAGCAACACTGGCAAGAGGATTACCATTATCATCAGTGACGGTTCCTTTAACGATTCTCTCCTGAGCGGAAAGAGGCACACTGAATAAAAAGGCTAAGCAAAGGGGGATAAGTATTGTTTTCATGCTATGAAGGAGTTTACTCAAAGATAGCAAAGATCGGGAATCGGGATTCGGGAATCGGGAATCGGGATTCGGGAATCGGGAATCGGGATTCGGGAATCGGGAATCGGGATTCGGGAATCGGGAATCGGGGGGGAAGGGAAACGTGACGCCGTGGGGACAGGAAAACGTGACGCCTTCGTGACGCCATTGGGACAGGAAAACGTGACGCCGACGTGACGCCTTCGTGACGCCGACGTGACGCCTTTGGACTTCGGACTTTGGACCAACGACTTTGGACCAACGACAAGGGACCAACGACCAAGGACATTCTCTTGTCCCTTTGTCCCTGGTCCCTTGTCCCCGGTCTTCGGACCCCGGACCCCAGACTTTTTTTTCAAAAAGTCTTTACTTCTTATCTTTCTTGATAACTTTCTTCTTTGCCTTGATTGGCATATCACCCATGCTGGTCATTGCTTTTCCGACGAAGCCTTTTTCTTTATCAAAAGTACCTTTGATATATACAGTTTCATCATCAACATACACCCTGAAAGAAAGTTCATTTTTCTCATACTTCACGTTTGAAGCCTTCATTTTGTAGTACTCGTTAAATACCACCTGCACTTTATATTCTTTCTTCTCTTTTGTAATTATAAAATCTCCTGATTGATAATCATATGGTGCATCCGGAGCTGAAAAGGTCCAGGTTCCAACAGGGTCAATATCTTTGTCCGCTGGTGTAAAAGCAGTCAGACTCATGGCAAAAAGGATGCTTAGTCCGATAAAAAAAATGTTCTTCTTCATGGTTGCTTAATTTTGTGTTAGAAATCGGGATCAATAATACTGTATTTTTAGTTTTGTGGCAAGTTTACCCGGCATAATAAGCAAGTATCCGCCCTTTCCGTTGTTCAATGGTTCAATCTCGTAATCAGTGTCAGAATTTAGTTTCAGGCTGTCGATATTTATCAATGATAAGTCAGGAATAAATATCTTGCTGACATATTTTTCTTTTCCATCGGTTTCAAGCTCAATCAGAAATCCACCATCTTCATTATTATAGGCATAGGATTTCAAATCACCTGCAACAGCCATCGGATATACCCGGCTGAGAACAGGAAAATAACTCATTACATTGAAATTCGTTCCTGAATAATTCCAATAGCTGTGCGAACACTTCATCTCTTCAATTAATCTCATTATGTAAGATGCGGTTTCACGATATACCGGATGATTTCCTCCATATGCTCCCCACTCCCCGATAAAGAGCGGAATATCGAGTTTGACACTGGTTTCATGAATGCGATTAAAGATGAATTGAACCCTCGAATTTGCAGGTGAGCCTACCTCTTTGGTATCAGTTACCAGATCATAAGCATGAGCAGCATATGCAAGCAGAGGATCGGGATTGCCATCTTCATCCAGCGGTAACTTTATATTACTGCCTATTCCTGTATTGGCAAAATAGTTATGCTCCAGAAATAAAATATGATTATTATCTACCTCCCGGATAGTGTCTCTGAGTTTCTGATAGAAGAGCTTAAGTTCAATCTCTTCAAAACTTTGACAAATTGGTCCTGCAGGCTCTATAACCCTGGCGTATAATTCAGGATTTTCAAGAGTTCTGAGAATATCAAGTCTGCCTGATTCATCGGCCCATCGACTTGCAAGATTCATCATATCTTGTTCAAGCGTTCCTTCCTGCCACGCTTTTTCCATATCCATAGTTTCATGTGCGTACGCCTGGATCATCAGAGGCATGATCTTATTAGCTGCTGTACCCATGAAAGGTTCATTCATCAGGTCATAGCCAACAATTCCAGGATTATCGTGATAACGCAAAGCCAGCATCTTCCACATCGCAATATACCTGTCCTGAACACCCACACCGTCTGGAGCCTGACTATTAGCCCAGAAATTATCGAATGCAGCCTGAATGGCAGGTGAGATCAGATAAGAATCGCTCCAAATGGCTCCTGTATGATGTGGTAAATCCTGATCCAATGTAGCCCAGTCTGGAGCCCCATCACTGAATTTCTGCCCGAATAAATCCTGATGCATATCCACTAATACATACAATCCGGCCTCTACAGCCCATTCAATAAGCTGATCAATTTGTGTCAGATATTTCTCATTATATTCTCCCGGATTGGGTTCCAGCCCACTCCATATCACACCGAGGCGCACCACATTAAATCCCCAGGATGCCAGTTGACGAAATTCATCCTGAGAAAACTGGTCGGTATATTTTTTTCGGGGATCTTTACAAATAACATTAACTCCATTAAAAATCATTTGTCGTCCCCCGGAATCAATAAATTGAGTACCTGAGGTACGAATAAAACCAGGATCAGGTTCCTGTTGCTCAGTACATGCACTCAGAATGACAATTATCCCCAGAATGAATATAACTTTTAGCTGAAATAATACTGACATAGCTGAGTGTTTTGAATGAATGAATGGATGAATGCATGCATGAACGTTCTTCAGATGGCTGATTTCCCTGTTTGCCAATAGGCTAATATACAAAAACCCCGAAGCATATACTTCGGGGTTTTCGGTAAGATGAGAGAAAATTTATATTAATAGAACTTATTTCTTTTGTCAACAACCTTAGAGGATTTTTCAAGTGCCTGAAAAGCCTGATATCCTGCTCTGGAAGTCATTCCCTGTGTTAGTCGGGTTTTTGCTTCGAGGTAATCAATTTGAATTGTTGGCTCAATAACCTGAGTCACCATTATAACATAAACCCCATTGCTACCATTAATTGCTTCACTTAATGTGTTTGGTTCCAAATCAATAAGATTTGAAGAAATAGCTGGTTCCACACCAATACCCGGAATTGAAAAGGCTCCGAATGTTACATCAGTGGCTGTTCGTACATCAGTATCAAACTTTATTGCCAGATCTTCCATTGTGGAAATACCTTTGAGAGCTTCATTAATTTCTGATGTCAGATAATCACCCTTGGCCTTGTTCAGAACCAATGTTTCAACTTCACCATATACCTGGTCGAGAGGAGCAATTCCTTCATTACGAACTTCAGCCACTTTAGCAAGCACGAAACGGTTTCCAAATTCGTATAAATCCAGCAGGTCATTCTTTTTTGCTTCGAAAGCATCAATGATCATTCTTCTCGGATTCTCAAGACCAGTAACCATACGATCACTCTCACGTAGGTTATTAGCAATACGCTTGGTTAGGTTTTCTTCAAGAACACCTTCTTCGAATTTATCTCCATCATTATAAGTTGCAGCAAAACGGCTGGCCTGAGCATATACATGTTGGTAGGTCTCTTGTCCGGGTGCAATTGCCCTGTCAAGTATAGCAACCTGATATTTTTCTGTCTTTTCACCCTGGTCAGTGATTCTCAATACATGAACTCCATGCTGGGTTACAACTGTTCCCAGGTCTCCTTTTTCACCAAAGAAACAGAATTCACTAAACTCAAGAACCATATCTCCTTGTCTGAACCAATTTAAATCACCACCGGTCTGAGTAGTTCCATCTGAGCCAAACTCAACTGCCAGAGCGGCAAAGTCTGCACCATTATTCAAAAGGTCAACCAAACTATCAGCAACTGCCTGTGCTTGATCCAAACTAAGGTTTTGATCAGGACGAATTAATATATGACTCGCTCTTACACTATCAGGTACCATTTTAATCTCTGTGAGCCTGGCCAGTTTCCATACTTCTTCATTCAAATATGGACCGTAAACACTTCCTTCTTCAGCCTCTTCGAGCCAGGCCTGTAATGGTTCTTCAAGCTCATTTACATTCAGAAATAAAGGATTGATTCCTGTATCCCCATTGAGATTGATATACTGCTCAACATTTTCAATGCGCTCAAATTCAGGCTTTTCATTAGTAATCCAGTCTTCAACCAGATTCCGGTCTTTTTCTGAAGGCAATACTTCAAAAGTAACATAGGAGATATCACGACTCTCTTCCTGAGTGAAACCATCTTTATTCTCATTATAGTAGGTTTCCACATCCGATTGCTCAACTGTCACTAATGAGTCAGGAACCAGACTGAAGCGCTTTGATATGAATGAGAAGTTGTATTTCCTTTGTCCGGCATAATAATCAAGCTCTATCATATCATTGGTCACATAAAGACCCTTCATGATCATGTTCTGATATTTTGTATAGACCCGATCATTCATCAGTTCTGACTCGAACTGAACCCATGAACTTTGAGTGCGACCAGTTGGATCGTTCTCCATGTTTTTCAGAAACTGGATAACCATTGCACGGTCAAATTCTCCTGTAATCTGGTTTTGAAAAGCCGGGGCAGTTAATATCTGCGGATGAATATTAGATCCCTGGATCATATCAAATAGCTCATCACCACTGCAAGCGATTCCAAGTTCTTCGAACTGATCCATCAATATATACTCATTGAGTAGACTGTTCCATACCTGATTACGGATTGAAACCAGAGTTGATTCATCCGGATTATTATTGTTGGAGTTATTTTTATAATTTTCAACTGAACTCTCGACACGAGCTTGAAAATCCTGGTAGGAAATTGACTTACCGTCAATCTCTGCCAGTTCAAACCTTTTACGATCCATTTGTCGTGATCCTGATGATAAAAAATCTCCTAAGATGAAGGCTAACAGTGCAAAACCGATCACTACCGCGACCAGCACACCCATTTTATTACGTAGTTTTTGTAAAGTTGCCATTTATATTGTGTAGCTAAAAATTTCAGGGTACGAAGATAGTAAAATATTATAAGATAATCAGGCGTATGGAATTGATGCGTGTACTGGTACTGCTAAGAATCCGAAACTCATGCTTACCTATCCGTATTACTTCACCAATTCGGGGTATAGATTCGTGATAAGTAAGTATTAGTCCGGCCAGTGTTTCATATTCATCAGACACAGGCAGATCAAGTTGTAATTTCTCATTTAAATAGTCAATTTCATGTCTCCCGGAGAGTCTGAATTCGCCATCAGCGACCCTAACCTCCTCAAGTTCAATCGTATCGTGCTCGTCTTCAATTTCTCCAAATATTTCCTCAAGCACATCTTCTGTGGTCACCAGTCCGGCAGTACCACCAAATTCATCTACGACAATAGCTGCATTTTTTTGTTCTCTGAGCAGTTGAGAAAGTAATTTATTCGCAGGCATCGACTCAGGGACAATAGTCATGGGGCGAACAATTTGCTTAATTGTTTCAGGCATTGTAAACAAATCACTATGATGGGCATACCCGATAATATTGTCAATGCTTTCTTCATAAACCAGAATTCTTGAAAATCCGGTTTCAACAAATAACTGTTGCAAAACACTGAGCTTCCCAGTAAGCTCGATAGAAACAATCTCTGTCCGGGGTATCATACACTCACGCAATTTCACCTTGCTAAAATCGAGAGCATTCTGAAAAAGTTTCATCTCATGATCCATCTCCTCCTCTGTACCATCTCGCTGTATATTTTGATTTACGAGATGAGTCAGGTCGATACGATCAAACACCTGATTATCTTTCCGGGCCTCAGGCTCAGATCTGAACAACCATTTGAGCAAGCCATTAGACAATATTATTGAAACCCATGTTATGGGAAGGAGAACAACATAAAAAACGAAAAGTATGGGAGAAACAGCAGAGATCATACGATTGGGGCGCAATCTGAAAAGAGTTTTTGGAAGAAATTCAGCTGTAAAAAGAATTATGGTTGTGGCCAGAATTGTTTGAATTATCAATATCCAAAACTCTGAATTAATCCATTGAGCTATAAATGGCTCTAAAAGAATCGCCATTTGTAAACCATATACAACCAGACTAATATTATTGCCAACCAGCATTGTTGCAATAAAGTATTCAGGTCGTTTTGATAACCATCCAACCAGTTTTGAGGATGACTTCCCTTGCTTGCGGTCAAGCTCGATGCGGAGCTTATTAGAAGAAATAAATGCAATCTCCGATCCGCTGAAGAGGGCAGAGAGTATCAAACAGATTATTATGATTATCCAGGGGGTCAAGGGGGGTTAAGAAGTTTTCAGTTATCAGTTTTCAGTTATCAGCAAAAAGGGAAGAAAGTCCGTAGTCCACGGTCCGGGGTGCGGGGTTCGGGGTCCGCTGTCCGAAGTCCGGGTCTATTTTTTTTCTTCTTCTACTTCCAGGGATCCTCTGGATTTCATAATTCTGTATCTGGTGAAATTTTGATCAGCCTCAAATCCTTCATCACCATATATGGGTAATCCATCAGGCTGGATAATTTTGACAAACTTATCAGTCCAGATTTGTTCTTTCTCTTTATTCCAGTAAAGCAGTTCAGTATATAATTCCTGCTTTTCAGCATGGTTCTTTACTACCACATTTCGTCGGGCTTCAAACTTTTCTGTTTTGTGATGAAAAATGGCGTATTCTGCATCCATTGTCGACTCAATAACCTGAGCCTGACTATAGAAAACTGCATGAAGGCCTTTCGGAAACTCTATATAAGCTGGCCGATCCTCTTTCTCAGTAAATTCTAACAGTTCAGGAGCTGTGATCTTTAGTCTGACAATAGATGAGTCACTATAGATTGTTTCAATATTGGTTGCATGAATAGCAGGGAGGTCTTCAGCATCAGTAAGCTCCCTGACCTCTGAAATATCGTTTTCACACGAAAAAAGCATCGCCAGGCCCAATAAAACAGGGATGGAGATGCTTTTCAATAAAGTTTGACAATTGTCCTTCATTCGAAAATTATTCCTATGCAGGAATGTGTCTGCTATTTCGCAAAACGAACCTTAGTTGATTCGTTTATCCAGCCAGCAATTTTGTATGCTTCTCCTTCTTTAAGACCGTAGTAAAACGCTGTTTCACTAGTTGGAAAGTACTTGGAATACTGGCGAATCATATCATTTGCTTTATCAGCAACTTCAGGATCAACTGCTTTTGCTCTGGCAAATTTATCAATAGCAGCCCAGAAAACAGTTGACTGATCAAAATCCTCCTCATAAATATCTTGCCGTGCTGCAATATAAATCTGTCCGATCAGCAAGTAAGGATCTCCCCAGTTTGGACGAACTTCAATTGCACGTAATGCCAATCGCCTTGAAGTTCTGTATTCTTTATAATTTGTAAAATTAATGTGGGCAAGTTCGTAGTACATTTTGGCCAATTCCTCAGAATCCTGACCAATCTCAATAGCTTTTTCAAGATATTCTGCAGCCTTATCAAATTCCTCCTGCCTCATAAACATGATAGCAAGGTTGTGTCCGGCCTCGGCATCAGGATTAACAGCATAAAGAGCTTCTGATGTTTCTACAAATAATTCCCCATCTGTACAACCTGCTTTTTTTAGTTGATTTAATATTTTATTGAGCCATTCTTCGTCATTTCTCTTCTCCTCCATCAGTGGCTCATACAAGGCCACCAAAGCATCGCAGTCAGCTGCTCCCGACTTGGTAAAATGAGTTTCTATCCCGGCCTTGGCAATTCCAAATAGCCGATCATTAGGCTTATCCTTCAGGTTTGCATCAACCTGATTCATAACAAGTTCATAATCCTTTAATACTTGTCCGGCCTCAATTAAACCATCTCTGAATAATTGTCTCGATGCCTGCATACAGGTAAGCAGGACCGGTGGTTTTGAAGCTTTCTTTTGCAATTCAATAGAGCGCTTCAGGACTTCGTATCCTTCAAGCACATTTTCCTTCCGGTACTTAAGTAATGCCACTCCTTTATTTCCTAATATATATCCTTCCGGATACCTGGGATTATCACCAAAGTACTCAATCCTCTGATCATAAATCCACATCATTGAATCAATCAGAACTTCCTTCTGAATGAGGTCATCTGTCTTATCAATGCGATATTTAAACATTTTAATTCCGTCAGACCAGATACCAGTAGAAAATTTGGGACAGATCCTGATAGTTTGATTCCATGGACCTAAAGCATCACTATAATTCTTTTGCCTGTGAAACTCTTTGTATAAGGTATAGTTACGTACACAAGTAGCTGAATCAGAGCCAAACTTTTGACTCTGCGCCATCACTATGCTACCAGCAAAGAAAAGTACTATTACGATGGCAACAAATTTCGTTTTCATATCGTCAAAAATTATTTTGGTTTTAATCGTATTTAATCTTAAAGAACCACCGATCACGAAGAGTTAACTGAATGCTAATCAATCCATAAAACTCACTGATCAGATTATTATTGATAGTCCCGCGTTTCCCAATTTCTGCAGAAATGTTCAGCGACGAAGCTCGTCCTAATCTCTGAGCCCGTATTGGTAATCCAACTCCAAAATTAATGCCAATTTCCTGAAGCTGTGTATTATTAAGTTGTAACTGTGTCTTTCCAAGTTTTATCCCTGCACGATATTGTATTCTTTTAGCATACGACATGGGTGAAAAAGCATCCGGAATGTACTCCATCCCAACAATAACTACCTGGCTGTTTGCCATAGAATCAGCCTGACCAAGGAAGCTTGCATCCTTCCAATTCTGAACTTTGTAATCAGCACCAACAGTAAATTTGTTTTTCTTTCCAAAAGAAAATCCGCCACCATATCCCATTGGTAAGACAATACTATTATCTACATCCTCATGATAATATAATGTATCAATCAAACCTTGTCCGGTGGCATATACCAATTGTCTTGATTCGGCTTTAATATTAGATTGATGCTCATATGTTCCTCCGAGGGTAAAAAAGAAATCATTCTTGATTGGAATATTGACCTGCGCACCATAATTCATACGAATATCGCCTACTATAGCACTGCTGATTGATGTTGTACTAAAATAGCTCGAGTCAGCCGGGAAAGCAAGACTCTTTATGTGTGATAGTGGACCGAAAAGGTATGAGAAGTTCACTCCAAGAGTTAAATACTTCATGGGTCTGAATGACTGGGTGATTGAAAACTGGCTCAATCCTCCCTCTCCGTCAAATTGTGATCTCACTTCCCCTATGCTGGGATCAATTTTAGTATCAAACATTGAATAGCCCACCCCACTATATGGTAGAACACCAATACTTCCTTTCCACCATTTGGTAATAGGGAAACCCAATCCCAAATAGGAGAAATTCAGATTATTGCTTGTCTTTCCTAAATCTGTTGTACTGAATCGTGTCAAGCGATCAGTTGCTCCAACCTCAAACAAGAATTGTTCAGCTAGCAGATCTCCAATACCTGCAGGATTCACCAGGTTAAGGTATTTATCACTACTGATTCCTACACCCAGTCCGCCCATGGCTTCACCACGGCCATAATTTCTTAATAAAAGATCACCTACGCCAAAACGTGAATAAGGTGATGAAGTTAAATCCTGGGCAAAAGAGCCGCTGGTGAAAAAACCAGATGTAATTAAAACCAATCCGGTTATAAAAATGCTTTGAAAAAGTCGTTTTCCGTGAGTCATAATAAGTTTCATCTCCTGCCCATGTTCTTAATTTGATGATCTAAAATGTGATTCAATCCAATAAGCACCAAATTAGGGTTTACAAAGATGGGTTTTTTTAGTTTTTTAACAAAGTACTCTGAACTCCCTCCTGTCAAAAAAACTCTCAGTCCGTTGTATTTGTTTTTCAACGCGTTGATACAATTTTCAATCTCGTATACAATCCCGTTCTGAACACCCGCCCGGATAGCACCGCTTGTTGATGTCCCAATCAGGATGTCCCGATCATCAAATTCAACCAAAGGAAGTTTATCTGTAAAACGATATAAGCTCAAAAAGCGTATTTTCATGCCGGGAGAAATATTTCCTCCCAGAAATACTCCATCCGCTGAAACCATATTATATGTAATGGCCGTACCCATATCAATTACCAGAACCGGATGTCCGGGACAGTCAAGCATAGCTCCAATTGATCCAGCCACACGATCAAGCCCAAGGCTCTCAGGTGTTTCATATGATATCTTAATAGGCAGGGGGGTTTCTCCAGACAATCTGTATACTTCTACTCCATTCTTTTCTAATAAATTAAAAAAGATATTCTTGTAATCACGTGTAGAGGAAACCAGGCAATAATCTATTTCGGGGTAATTCTTAAGGATAAAGGATAAATCGAGATCATTCCAATCCTCAACTGATTGCTTCACGACAAAATCACTGTGATCAAAAACCGCCCACTTTATCTGAGTATTCCCTGCGTCAACAATCAGGTTCATGCACCTGGCTTTAAATTATGGAGGACAAGGGCAAAGATAGTGTTTAAAGCTGAACCAGCCCAGACTTTATTAGTAACTGAGAATTCGGCCCTGCTTTGCAGGCGACGGGAGATCCACAATTAGAGCAGAAAAATGCCTCCAGGCTCACCTTTGCTCCACATGAGTTACATCTTCTTTCAGTTCCGGTATTTTGACCATCAATAACTTCCTGGCTTACCCCCCCACCCCCCTTACCTTCTGCATCTCTGCACCTTACATACATCACCGTAGAGAAAACAATAAAATACTGTTCAGTTTTTGAACAATCCTTGCTATTATCCTCCACAAGTCCACTAATTTTGAAAAAAATCAGAATGCCAAAAAGAATATTAATTATTGATGATAACAGCTCACTGCTGGCTTCTCTTCGCATTTTGTTGAAAAGAGAATTCGATCAGATAGATATTGCAATTCATCCAGACCATGTATTTTCAGCCATTGCTGAAAATCAATACCATGTAATTCTCCTCGACATGAATTTTAAAACCGGACAAACAAGCGGTAATGAGGGCTTATTTTGGCTGGGAAAAATAAAAAAGTCAGATCCTGATGCTGTAGTAATTCTTATGACTGCATTTGGTGAAGTAGATCTGGCCATTGAGGCAATGAAGCGGGGAGCATTTGATTTCGTGCAGAAACCCTGGGAAACTGAAAAACTCACCGCAACACTGAGGGCTGGAGTGATATATAGAAAGTCAAGAGTAGAATTAACAAAGCTTAAACAAAAAAATCAGTCGAGAAATATAGACCTAAACCTGGCTGAGGATAGCTTCATTGGACAATCAGCTGAGATAACAAAGTTGCGCACAACAATAGCAAAGGTCTCAAAAACAGATGCCAGCATATTAATATGCGGTGAAAATGGAACAGGCAAAGAGCTCGTTGCCCGTGAGATCCACCGCCTTTCAAATCGGAAAAATGGCCCCTTCGTGGAGGTGGACATAGGGGCTTTACAAGAAAGCCTGTTCGAAAGCGAACTATTTGGACATGTAAAAGGGGCTTATACAGGAGCAGAAAAAGACAGAGTTGGTCGTTTTGAATATGCCGATGGAGGATCTCTTTTTCTGGATGAAATAGGAAATTTGTCCCTTAATCAACAGGTTAAACTATTGAGGGTAATACAGGAAAAGGTCATTTACCGGGTTGGCTCCAATGAAGCCCGACCAATTGATATTCGTCTTATCTGTGCCACAAATCTCCAGCTAGACAAAGCTGTGACAGAATCAATATTCAGAGAAGACCTCTATTACAGGATCAATACCATTGAAATTGAAGTACCTCCATTACGGCATCGTAAGACAGACATCTTACTTCTTTGTGAATACTATTTGCAAAAGTTTGCTTCGAAATACCAGAATACCAAATTGAAAATAGACAAACAAGCATTAGATCAATTATGCGAATACAGCTGGCCTGGCAATGTACGCGAGTTGCGCCATGCTATTGAGCGGGCCGTTATATTATCAGATCATCCTGTTCTTATGATTAACAGTTTCCAATTAAAAGATAATCAGTCATTGAAATATGCCATGGATAGCTATAATCTTGAGCAAGTGGAAAAAGCTGTTATCACAAGCGCATTGGAGAGATACCCTGGTAATATGTCAAAAGTTGCCCAGGTTTTAAGTATTAGCAGAACAACCCTTTACGCCAAAATTCGCAAATATGGTCTTTAATCGCTTCCTCTGGCTTCTCATTCTCAGGATTAGTGTAATTGTAGCTACAGCACTCGCTTTCTCAATTATACTTACTATCCCGGATCGACCGTTCACCAAAGCATTCTTTGTTTTGTTGATTATCACAGAAGCGGTTTGGCTATACTTACTGGTTAGCAGAACAAATCGGGAGCTCACACGCTTCCTGATCAGTCTTGAAGAGAATGATACCACAAGATCTCTTACCAAAAACAGAACTGACCGGCTTTTCTCAGGATTGCATGAGTCTTTTGAGCGGATAATGACTAAACTATTTGATCTCAGAGAACTTAAGGAGAAACAAAGTCAATTATATCAAAGTATTCTAAAACAAACAGGATCAGGGTATTTGCTAATAAATCCGGCAGGTGAAATAGAAATCTCTAACCAAACTGCGACCCATCTTCTTGGAACAGGACATTTGAAAACAATTGATGAACTGGAACAAATTCAAGCAGGTTCAAAAGAGTTTATTGATAAGCTTGTTCCCGGACAATCGAAAGTCTGGAATTTTTTTCGTCATGGTAAGCAATATGAACTACTTATTCATGCGGCAAGGCTAAAAAGTGGTGATACGGATTTTAAACTTATTTCAATTCACAACATTCAGAAACAATTAAGCGAGTCAGCGTTCAAATCTCATCGTAATATCATACGAATCCTTACTCATGAAATCAATAATACTTTAACTCCAATAACAACCCTGACGGATGCTTTAATAAAAAACATCAATCATCCTGACCATGAAGAAGTTGATTGGAAAGACATGACTGAAGGACTTGATATTATTCGTGATCGCAGCAATAGCATTCTCATGTTCCTGAACAATTACCGCAAGCTATCTCATCTTCCTAAACCAAAGATTGAGTCAGTATCAGTTGCTGACTTACTTGAAAGCCTGATTCATGTACACCAATCAAACTGGATGGATAAGTGCATCAGAGTTCAAACCCGTATATCAGATACTTCACCTGAATTTATTGATGCTGACCGCGAACAGCTATTTCAGGTCCTTTCTAATATTATCATCAATGCCGAGGAGGCTATTACCGGTGAAAAAAACAAGGAAATTGAAATAGACTATTACTGCAACAAAGAGAACCACGCCGTGATAAGTATTCAGGATTATGGCCCCGGGATAGCTCTAGAAATTCGTGAGAAGCTTTTCATCCCATTCTTCAGTACAAAACCATCGGGCAGTGGTATCGGATTAAGTCTGTCACATCAGATCATGCAAAACCATGAAGGGAGTATTGAAGTTTTATCCGAACCAGGGAAAGGCACACAGATCTTACTTGTGTTCAAACCCTTTAATGCTTGTAAGAAAACTGAACAAATCAACAATCCATCAGACAATACAACCAATGCCAACTAACTTGTAATGTGAAAGTTCACCTTTTCGGCACACGAATTGACTAAGAGAAAGAAAGATTATTTTATGTTTTACAATTATCTCAAAATGACTTTGCGTGCGATTACCAGAAACCTGGCTTATTCTCTTAGCTATATTCTGGGATTATCGGTTGGCCTGGCTGCTCTGATACTGATCGCTCTGTACGTACAATTCGAGTTTAGTTATGATAAAAACCTGCCGGATTCAGATCTGATATACAGAGTAACCACGGATATGCGATGGCCAGATGGTCAGCACCAGGAAGTTGCTGTTTGTATGGGCCCTCTACCCTATTTTTTAAACACAGAATATCCTGAAGTTGTGGGTTCAGCGCGGTTCTTTTTTGAGAATCCTATTCTGGTGCAAGCAATTAATTCTGGTGCAGGTATTATTTCTGATGGCAGCTATGAGGAAGATATAATTGTAGCTGATTCGAGTTTTTTCTCTGTTTTTGAATTCCCAATGATCTATGGTAATCCAGATGAGATTCTCAGGCAACCTGATCAACTAATTATAACTGAGAAGATAAGCCAAAAATATTTTGGTAGCGAAAATCCTATTGGGAAAGAAATGTTGCTAAATGCCCGCGAGAGGCTAACAATTTCAGGTGTGATGTGTGATCTGCCGGAGAATTCACATCTGAAGATCTCGATGATTCGCTCAGCAGGTTCTGATCCGGCATTTTCGCTGGACAACTTGAGGAACATAAGCAATTTTGGATATATCCGTTTTCAGCCAGGTATTGATATTGAGGCCTTCAAAGAGCAGATTCCCGATTTCGAATCCAAATACATGGGACCTTTCGATGATAACACTGACATTCGACTTCAAAAGATGCAAGATATCCATTTGCATAATGATCGTATTTATGACAGAGTTGTTGAATCAGATTACAAAAGCGTATTGATCATCGGAGCAATTGGTATAATAATATTACTCATTGCCTGTATTAATTTCATTAACCTGACAACAGCAAGATCAGCATACAGAGTACGGGAAGTTGGAATCAGAAAAGTTACAGGAGCCAGCCGCAAACAGCTTATGGGCCAATTCATTGGTGAAGCCATGCTAATAACAACGATTTCATTATTTCTGGCTGTTGTTCTCGTTGAGACATTTCTTCCCGAATTCAGAAATATCACTGAAACTAACATCGCTCTGGATTACAAGGCAAGTATTCATTATCTGATCGGGCTAGTTCTCATTGTAGGTGGGCTCTCCGGAGTGTACCCTGCCTTTATACTGTCAGGATTTAAGCCAATAAGCCTCTTCAGAGGATTCACCGCAAATCGCAAAGGTAAAGGCGGATTTCAGAAAACTCTTGTTGTTATACAATTTAGTATCACTATAGCATTAGTCATAAGTATGGGTGTGATTCTTAAGCAAATGCATTTCATCAACTCTCAGGATTTAGGTTACAAACACCATGATGTTGTATATATTGATCTCCCATCAGGTACTTCGGCGAATACACCCCGTGTACTCAAAGAAAAACTTAAGAGCCATTCGGATATTGAGATGGTCAGTACAAGCAATCTGATGCCAGGAAGAGTACCATGGGGAGATCACTTTATCCCTGAAGGATCAGAAAACTGGTCACCACATAGGTATATCAATGTTGATTATGATTACTTGCCCTTTTTCGGCATAAAACTGATTGAAGGTAGAAATTTCAGTGCAGATTTTGGTACTGACTCTACATCTCTCATCATTAATGAATCAACTGCTAAAGAATTTGGATGGTCGCTAGCAGAATCCATCGGGAAGGAAATAAAATGGAATTTCGCAAGCTCTTATGATAATCAAATCACCGGAGAGGTAATTGGAGTAATGAAGGATTTCCATGTGACCTCATTGCATGATAAGATCGAGAGTCTGATTTTTACTATGAATCAGGATTACAATCCAGTTCTGGCGGTACGCCTGGCACCAGGCTACAACAAACAAACACTTGGTTTTATAAAAGAAATGTTCAAAGATTTACTTCCAGAGCACCCTTTCGATCCAATATTTCTAAGTGAGGAAATCAATATGCTCTATAAAAAAGATCATCAATTTCTTCAGATTATCAAATATTTCGCGCTGATTGCCATATTCATTGCCACATTGGGCCTTATTGGATTATCTACTTTTCTAATTCAGCGAAAGTTTAAAGAATTGGGAATCCGCAAAACTTTTGGCGCCAGTTCTTTGCAAATACTGCTTTTACTAACCCTTCAATTCGAGAAATGGGTGCTGATAGCTAATCTATTTGCCTGGCCTATAGCCTATTTTTTCATGAGAAATTGGCTCAGTCAATTTGCTTATAAGACAGATCTTTCCTTATGGATCTTTATTCTGGGAAGTCTTTTCAGCCTGACACTTGCTTTCCTTACTGTTGGTTATCAAGCCTGGAAAGCATCCGGATTGAAGCCCATTTCAGCCATTCGCTACGAATAGCAGAGCCTGAGTTTGTAAAATTAGTCAACTACTTCATAAGTGCGGAAACAATCCCAGCAGCAAAAACGTTATTATAATAGAATCAAAGGTTTAGATAGTGAAGTTGTTTTTGTTTGTTGTTTGATTCTAAAAAATACTGTTGTTTTCTTTGGCATAGTTATTGCGTGGTAGTTTACGGTTTAGGTTAATAAAGTTAGCAGCAGTGTTCCGCCCAGGTGACTTCCCAAGTCCCCGGGCGGAACTTTTTTTTTGCCGAAGACTGAAGACTGATGACTTTCTTGCTGAAGACTGAAGACTGAAAACTGAAAACTGAAAACTGAAAACTTCTTCTTAAAGTATAATCCGATTCAGATCCTGCGAAATTTGCTTTCTAAGCTCATCGAGATTTTTCTTCTGCTTGAGTAATTCCATTATCCCGTCAATATCACCCGCTTTTTGAAGACGCTCAATTTCTTCATCAATTTCAGCAACCAGGCGTTTTACCTGTCGGCTTCTAAATGAGATAATACTTTCGGGGACTACTTCCTTAAGCATACTACTTTCAGTTCTGATGTAAGCACCTCCCTTTTCATGGATTTTACTGAGTTCATAGCCCGGACTAAAAATATCGACCGCAAGGCTGCTGATTTCAGGATCCTCATGATTGATAAAAGTGTTTTGAAAATGAAAACCAGGTTGATTCCATTTTTCCCGGATGATCCCAAATACCTTCTTATATACAGACACATGAAAATCCATCGGATCGCTCTCAAACTCTTGCAATATAAAGTCAATAACTGTCACTTTTATCGGATCATCTTTGGGTGTGGGCTGAACCTCGGTAATTACCCTGTCTCCATGCATAAGCATAATCCTTATTATCTCCTTTTCCTCGGCATTAAACAGGATCTCCTTTCCCGGGCTATACTGTTTGGGAGCGACTTTCTTGGGTTCAGGGGGTAGATACTCTCCTCTGCGCCTTCTTTGTTCGTATTGCCGACGTTTTATCTTGGCTACCTCTTCAAACAAAATATTTTCCTCAACTTTGAAGATCTTGCTACATTCTGCCAGATACAAACTTCTTTCAAGTCTGTCAGGAATGGCGGCAACTGACCTGACAACTTCAGAAATCAGATTGGCCTTTCTTACCGGATCATCACCTACTCCTGATGATAACAGCTTGGCTTTAAAACTGATAAAATCCTGCTCATTCTGATCAATAAATTCCAGCAATTCAGATGAACTACGGGCATGAGCGAATGAATCGGGATCTTCACCATCCGGCAGGGGAACAACACGAACATGCATGCCCTGTTCAAGTATAATATCTATACCTCTCAGGGAAGCTTTTACGCCGGCTTCATCACCATCATATATAATGGTGACATTGCGTGTGAAGCGACGAATAAGCCGAACCTGATCCTCGGTGAGTGAGGTGCCTGATGAAGCCACAACATTCTCAATACCCGACTGATGCATAGACAATACATCAGTGTAACCCTCAACCAGATAGCATTTATCAGCCTTTGCCATTGCATTACGGGCATAATATATGCCGTATAAACTCCGAGACTTGTGGTAAATATCTGATTCAGGACTGTTGAGATACTTGGCCATCTTGGTATCTGTACGTAACGTACGTCCGCCAAAGCCAATCACCCGGCCAGACAGAGAGTGAATAGGAAAAATCACTCGTCCGGCAAAGCGATCGAAATGCCTGTCGTTTTTCTCGATAGTCAGCCCTGTTTTTACAAGGTAATTTATTTTGTAGCCATTTTTCTGAGCCTCCTCGGTAAATGCATTTCTTTTGTCAAGGGAATATCCAAGCTGAAACTTATCCAATACTTCTCGTCTGAATCCCCGTTCCTTGAAATAGCTAAGTCCGACAGCCTGTCCTTCTTCAGATTCAAGAAGCGTTCGGGTGAAATATTTTTGTCCGTAGGCTGTAACTACCATCATTGATTCCCGCTCATTCTTCTGCTGTATCTCTTCGGCCGTTTCCTCCGTTTCTTCCACCTCAATATGATACTTCTTTGCCAGTGTTTTCAGAGCCTCCGGATAAGTGATATGTTCATGCTCCATCAAAAAATTGACAACATTTCCACCTTTTCCACAGCCAAAGCATTTGAAAATTCCTTTCGAGGGAGAAACAGTAAATGATGGGGTTTTCTCGTTATGGAAAGGACACAAACCCAGCATATTAACCCCACGTTTTTTGAGGCTCACGAAATCACCTACAACCTCAGTAATTTCGGCCGCATTCATTATTCTGTCTATGGTGGCATGGTCAATCATCGGGAAGCGAATTTACGAAAATTTAATAGCTTGTCGAGTCAGAATTGTCTCAGTGTATTGCAATGTAGACTATGTTGTTTAACTTTAGGGAAATGGAAAAGAATAAAAAACGACTTGTTGTCTTAAGTGGAGCTGGGATGAGTGCCGAGAGCGGGATTCGTACCTTTCGTGAAATGGGTGGACTTTGGGAAGAATACGATGTGATGGAAGTAGCCAGTCCTGAAGCCTGGGAAAGAGATCCTGAATTAGTGTTACGGTTTTATAATGAGAGGAGAAAGGCCTTGTTAAATTGCCAACCTAACCCCGGGCATCTTGCATTGGCTGAGATGGAACACGATTTTGATGTTCATATTGTAACACAAAATGTTGACGACTTGCATGAAAGGGCAGGCAGCTCCAAAATCATGCATTTGCATGGTGAACTAAAAAAGGTGAGGAGTTCAAGGGATGAATCCCTGGTTCACGAGCTCGACGGTTGGGAGCTAAAGATGGGTGATCTCTGTGAGAAAGGCAGTCAGCTCCGTCCGCATATTGTGTGGTTTGGTGAAGCTGTCCCAATGATTCCCAGAGCCGTCCGGATTGTTGAAAAAGCCGATATACTGTTGATTATTGGAACTAGTCTGCAGGTTTATCCTGCTGCCAGTTTGATACATTATGTTAAGGGTGGAACTCCGGTATATGTTATCGATCCTAATGAAGTGTTGGAAAGTGGTCCTTATCGGACAATAATTAAAAAAGGGGCATCAGAGGGAATGAAGGAAATGAAAGGTTTACTAAAATCATTTATCACAACCTAGCAAGTGAACAGCAGCAGGAGCGATTTTCAGACTACCCTGATTTGCATAATCTGCTTTTTTTAATTCAGGCATAGTTGGGTTATAGACTTTGCAAAACCAGGCCAGGCATATGGCGGCAAAAATCAGGGGAATGAAGTAGGTAGTATATTGGATTATTTTCTTCATGGTCAAACGGCTTTATAATTTCTACAAAACAAAGCTACGATGACCTAATGTTAAACCACGTTAATGATTGGTTAAGCTGAGTTATTATTTGTGAAAATCTGTTAATCGGATGAGGATATAATTTTCAGACGCCCCATCCAGACGATCTCGCTATTACGCAATATTTTCCAGTAATATAGACCTGGCTCCCATTCCAAATCAACAGTTAGCTTCTGATCTTCAAGCAGTTTCCCGAATTTCTCCTCGCCCGTATTTGATAGAATAATAATTTCAGTCTTACTTTCTGTAATAGTTCCAATTTGCAATCCCAGTTCAGGCTCCCATTTTGCACTCCTGGTCATAACAGTATCTTTTGGCCATGATTCTGTTGTGAATCCATCATCTGACCTGAAGCGAGCATTAACCAATACTTCCAGGGCCTGGTTTGGAACAAAGTTATCTGCATACTTAATTGTATCATGCTGAATCACAATCGAATTCTCAATTACCATCTCTTCCTGCAGATCTTTAGAATTATTTTCCTCGTCGGGTTTGAGTGTATCGGTACTGGCTGGCTGTTCTTCATCAGGCAAAATTGCCATTTCGGTTTGATCATTTTCAGGTCGCAGAAACTGAATCAATAAGGCAGTGATTACCACAGCGGCTATAGCAGCAGCAGACCGCAAAACAAGAAGTCTTGTGTGTCTTATACGGCTTTTTTCCTCCTTCTCAACATCATCAAGCAGCTCAGCAGTTTCCAGAATATCAGACTTGCATAACTCGCATGTTGATACATGATCCAGTAAATCAGAATCTGGCTGATCGGCTTTACCCCTCACCCAATCCACGTAACGGGCCTTAGCATTTTCATCCGGGTGGATTACCATTTTCTTTGATTTGATATCGTTCTTTCTATTGCTCATCCATTAGTATAGAGTCATTTTTTAGCTGCCAATGGAAAAAATCATTCACTTTTATTATTCAAATTTCCTCTTTCAACCAAAAATATCAGTGTTTCTGCGCCATATGAAGATTTTGGAGGCTTTCCATTCAGCAGTCTTAAGCACTCTTCCTGACGGCTGGCATACCATTTCCTCAAAGATTCGGGAGGGATTCTCCGTCCTTCAAGCTTATCGATAATGTCGCTCAGGATTTGGTATTGATCTTTCCTTTGCTCATCTATTGAGCTTTCTAACTGATCCAGGATTTGGAATCTAAGCTCGGAACTCAATACAACAGGAAACTTACTCAAATCTTTATCTCCAATATTTACATTCGCGAAACATTTCATTATCAAACACAATCTGGGGTAATATTTACCAAATGTTTGCAGTACCCGTTGCAATCTCTCGTACTCCTGCCTGACTAAAAACAGGTCGACTGGTTCCTCGCTAAGTTGGTTAGATTCATAAGGTGGCTGATCAGGTTCACTCAACATAAATGGTTTTCGCAATTCTTCCAGACACATATTGCGGACAATGACTGAAAAATAGGTCCTTAGCTGACTGCTTCCATTATACTGTTTTTGTATTTTTGGCAAGCGCTCAATTAACTTCCGGTTAATCTCCTGAATCATATCCTGTTGATCCCTTTGGCTGATCATTCCGCGTTGTATATAAACACGCACAATTATCCTGATCATCCTTTGGTATTTCACTAAGAGTTTACCAGGACTGTTTTTCAACAATCGTATTTCGACCTGGTTTCGGTCCATTCAATCAATCTACTACATCGTGGAGATAGTCATTTTTGGTACGCAACTTACTATCCTTTCCTCCAACTGAATACCTTGATTTCTCATGTTCGTCGGGAAAGATTTCTGTTTGAATAGGTATTGGCTTTCTTTTATATGCAGGTTCACGTTCCAATTCATCAACTTTTTGAGGATCTGTAATATTATTGTAATTAAGAGCTTTCAGCCTTTCAGCCTTTATTCTTAAACGTTCTTTTTCTTCAGAATAAGGATCAAATTCAGGCTCTTTATTTGCAGCTTTTTCTCGCTCAACATATTTATCGGCCTCAGATTCTGCTTCCAGCTCAAATACTGGCCCAGATTCATATTTTTGGTCATCAGGCTTTCCATCTACCTCTTCATCAATACTTTTCTCCTCCCTATCCTCAACTTTACCCTCAACTTCATTCTCAATCTTATCCTCAACTTTATCCTCAGCCCTATCCTCAATGATGAATTTCATCAGCTCGGGGGATTCCTCAGGTTCTTTCAGATTAGGGGATTCACCAGATACCTTCGTTGTCATCTTCTCAATACTCCCTGATTCATCTTTTACGGCATCATCATCATTCGGGATATTCTCATTTTGCCTTACTGGCATTATTTCATCCAGTGGGATGACATCATTCTTTTCACTAAGTGTTACAGTCTTTTTCTCGGGTGGATTACGGGTAATAATCTCCTCAATATTCTCTGTTGAGAATCCTGTTGCTACCAGTGTTATACGAATGCGATCGCCTAAAGTTTCATCATAGCAAGTTCCCCATATCGTATTGACGCTACCACCAACTTTATCAATTATCTTATCGGTAATCGTTCCGATTTCATCAACTGTAATTTCTTCCAATCCATATGCAATATTCAGCAGTACTTTACGCGCACCAATTATGTCGTTATTATTCAGCAGGGGTGAATTAATAGTATCATCTATAACATTTCGCGCCCTATCATGTCCGGTAGCTTCAGCTGAGCCCATGAAGGCGATACCTCCACCTGACATTACAGAAAGAACATCGGCAAAATCAACATTTATATAACCATGCACTGTGATAATCTCTGCAATACCTTTCACTGCCAGCATTAGTACATTATCGGCATTTCCAAAAGCATTAGACAAGGTTAGATTACCAAATATTTCACGAAGTTTCTCATTGTGGATAATCAGCAAGGCATCTACGGTATCTTTCAGTCGATCAATTCCCTGCACGGCCTGCTTCATACGTAAAGGACCCTCAAATCTGAATGGCAGAGTTACAACAGCTACAGTGAGGAGTCCCATTTCCCTGCATGCTTTCGCAATTACGGGGGTTGCTCCTGTACCAGTGCCTCCTCCCATACCTGCCACGAGAAACACCATTTTTGTGTTATCAGACATGTTTTCCATCACATCCTCAATATTCTCAATAGCAGCCTGTTCGCCTATATCAGGACGATTACCGGCACCTCTTCCTTCAGTCAGTGTTTCACCAATTCGAACTTTTAGCGGCACATTACTCAGGAGCAAAGCCTGTGCATCAGTGTTGGCCACCAGGAAATCAACATCCTGAATACCTTGCTCAAACATTCGATTTACAGCATTATTGCCACCACCACCAAGTCCGACGACGGTAATTATCGCATTATCGTTTACAGGTAAGCTAAAATCAATTAAATCTTCTAACATAAAAATACTCTTGCCGTATATTGTTATTCTAACTATTCAGGATCATCAAATAAGGTTCCCATACCCTGGATCCATCCAGACTTTTTCCTTTTTTTCTCCGCTTTCTTATCCTTTTTCTTAACAGGGGGTGCATGCTGTTGTTCCTCTGGCTCCTTCAACTCAATTTTTTCTTTTGACTCATCCGGCAGGGGATCAATGGCTTTATCATCCTTACCTTTAATTTCGAAAGGAATTTCATCTTTCTCAACTTTCATGTCACCATTTTCTTCATCATTTCCTTCCGGATTTTCGACCAGTCGATAATTCACTGCAACTTTTTCAGGCTCAAGATCACCCAGACTGGTTTCTGATGTAAGGCCGGTTGCAACGATAGTCACACTGATGGCATCTCCCAATGATTTATTATAGCCATTACCCCAGATAATATCTGTTTCAAGGCCCGTTCCTCTTTGTATAAAATCCATAATCTCAGTCACCTCATCCATGAGAATTTCCTTTTCACCTGAATTAATATTCAGGAGAATATTGTGTGCTCCTCTGAGATTATTATTATTCAACAATGGGGAAATAAGTGCATTTTTTATCGCCTGATGGGCCCGATCCTCACCTTCAGCAATCCCTGTACCCATAATTGCCACACCACTGTTTTTCATTACTGTTTTAACATCGGCAAAGTCAACGTTAACATAGCCATGAACAGTAATTATCTCAGCAATTCCTTTAGCCCCTGCAGCAAGTACATCATCGGCATTTGCAAAGGCAACGGATAATTTCTGATCACCGTATATTTCGCGCAGTCGATCATTATGAATAATTAGCAGAGCATCAACATGATCTTTCAGTGTACGAACACCTTCATATGCCTGAATCTTTCTCTTTTCCCCTTCGAATGAGAAAGGCAGGGTTACAATAGCGACTGTGAGGATATCCATTTCACGACACAGTTGGGCTATGACTGGTGCTGCTCCGGTGCCGGTACCTCCTCCCATTCCTGCGGTAAGAAATACCATCTTGGCTTTACTTTGAAGAAGACCTCTGATCTCATCCATATCTTCAACTGCTGCGTCCCTGCCTCTGCTGGGCTCATTTCCGGCTCCCCGCCCCAGGGTTAATTCTTTGCCTAATTGTACGCGTGAAGGAATGGGGCTATTTTGCAAAGCCTGACCGTCAGTATTGCACACGATGAAGTCCACTCCACTTATACCCTTGTTGTACATGTGATTTACTGCATTACTGCCTCCACCTCCCACACCTATCACCTTGATAATTGAATCTTCTTTTTGCGGCTCGTCGAGTTGTATGATTTCCTCATTCATAATCAGACAGTTTTATTAAACGTATCACCTTCCTCGCTAAAAAATTTTGTCCAAGTTGCTTTGACTTTTTTTCCTAATCCCAGACTTGCTCCAATGTTTGTTGTACCAAAGAATGTTTTTGCCTGTGTAGTCCCTGTCTCTACCCCTTTGATTGACAGCCCAATACTTGTAGCATATTTGGGATGATTCACCTCATCTGCAATATCAGGAACCATCATCCTGTTTGGATGACCTATACGAACATCATATCCGGTTTTAAACTTGATCAATTGCTTCAGATCTTTAAGCATGGATCCACCACCTGTAATCACCAGACCAGCGCTAAGTTTGTCCTGATATCCTGAGTTTTCAATCTCAAACATTACTGCATCAAGAATCTCATCCATACGAGCCTGAATTATGTAAGCCAGATTTTTAAAGGAAATCTCCCTCGGATCTCTTCCGCTTATGCCTGGGATCGTAACCACCTTTTCTGCCGGAGCAGTATCACCCATGGTTGATCCAAACTGAGTTTTAAGTGCTTCTGCATGACGCTGTAAAATTGAACAACCTTCCTTTATATCATTCGTAATAACATTACCTCCAAAAGGTATGACTGCTGTATGCCACACCACTTTATCATGAAAAACAGCCACATCCGTAGTTCCGCCACCGATATCCACCAATGCTACTCCTGCCTCAATTTCATCAGGAGTTAAAACGGCAGCTGATGAGGCAAGTGGCTCAAGAATCAGCTTTTTTATCTCCAGACCAGCCCTCGTGACACATTTCTTGATATTATTAGCTGAGGCAACTTTCCCAATTACCAGATGAAAATTTGACTCTAACATCCGGCCTGACATACCCACTGGTCTGGGTACATCCTCTTCCTGATCAACAATATAACTCTGCGGTATAACATGAAGAATCTCTTCTCCCGGATCCACCGGAGTTTTATGCATCTGATCGGTCAGATAATCAACATCAGCCTGAGAAATCTCTCCGGAATCAATGTACTTATGATTCCTGTTCTTCATACTTTTGATATGCTGACCAGCCACTCCGACATACACCTCCTGCATCTTAACATTTGCCTGGGTTTCAGCCTGTTTACGAGCTGTCTCAATGGCCTTGGTAGTGTCATCAATATGGACTACTACCCCTCTTTTTACACCACTTGACGGTGCCTGTCCCAATCCTAGAACATCAAACTTTCCATCTTCATTTTGTCTGCAAATAATAGCCACAATTTTTGTGGTTCCTATATCTATTGCTGAGATGATTTGCTCTTTACTCATTCTGAATCAATATTATCTGTTCTACAATCCGGGTTTCTTTTTACACACAATCTGATTTTGGTATCTGAGGTCGATACTTTCATAAATATCCCAGCCCACATTAGGTAATCCTTTCTCATATAGTGCCTTCAACTTTTCAAGTTTCCAGCGAAAATCGATTGACGGCCCCATCATTATCCTGTGTTCTCCTAATTTTGGGACTAACTCGATTTCACTCTCCGACCAAACCTGGATCTGTTCAATCTGAGCATTCCAAAACGGATCTGTATGAATAAAACCAGCAAGATCGGCCAGTTTCTCACTCACAAAATCCACATTTGTTACTCCGGTAATGACAGGTACTCTGGGAGTATGTCCTGCCACCAAACCCAGAACCTGGTTTTCCTCATCCAGATAATAGGTACCATTACCTGTAAGCACCCTGAGGATAGGAACTCTTTGCTCCACCTTAATATGAAAAATCCCATCCGGAGTGAAAAAAACCTGGGTATTCTTCACCTCAGCAATATCGTCCACTAATTCTTTGACATGGGCTTTATTAATACTATCAATTGGTTCATTGGTAATCCTTACATAATTATTTTTAAGTACCTGAATCACCTCTTTTTCACCAATAAATTGCACCTCATCAAGATTGGTTATATCCACAGCTATCCGTACAACTTTCTGACCATTCATCCGGGAGGAGGTAAACCCCAAAGCAAAAGCCATATAGACCAGGATACCAGCCCATACAATAATCATTAGTATTTTTCTATACCAAGTCATTCAGTACTTCAACAATTGGTTCAACTAATCGGTCAATATCACCGGCGCCAATGGTCAGAAAAATATCCCAATCGGCCTCAGCAGCAAAAGCTTTTACCTCATCACCAGTAAGTATTCCTTTATTTTTAATACTCAGTTTATCCAGAATCATTTCTGCATTTACACCTGGAATGGGTTCTTCTCTGGCAGGATAAACCGGCATAAGGGCCACATCATCCAAAACACTTAATTCGTTTGCAAAATCTGAGGCAAAGTCTCTTGTTCTTGAAAAAAGATGAGGCTGAAACACTCCAACAACTTTCTTTCCAGGGAATAACTTCCTTATCGACTGGCACAAAGCCTTTATCTCTTTCGGATGATGGGCGTAATCATCAATATATATTTTACCTGCCTTATTGTATCTTACATCAAAGCGACGTTTCACTCCTTTGAAATTCCACAGGCCCCTCCTTACTACATCGGCGCTTAAACCGGCTTCAAGACAAAGAGCTGCAGCACCTACAGCGTTTTCTACGTTTATCCAGCCCGGAATTTGAATAGCTATATCTTTTAATATTGCACTGGGAATTACCAGATCAAAGCTGTAACCCAGCATCATCTGCTCAAGGTTTTTAGCATAATAATCTGCTCTGTTGTTCAAACCGTAACGTAACACTTTTGACTGTTTCTCCGGAGGAGGCATGAGATCCAATCCTTCTTTTATAATGATGGTACCAGCCTCCTTTAGTTTTCCCAGAAAATCCACAAAACTTTCCTTAAGCTTATCACCTGCCCCGTAAATGTCGAGATGATCAGGATCCATACTCGTGACAAGAGCCATTGAAGGTTTCAGATGCAGGAATGAGCGGTCGAATTCATCAGCTTCCATGACAGCCCATGTGCTATTCTCAGATAAAGAAAGATTTGAATCCAGATTTTTACTAATTGCTCCGAGAAAGGCAGAGCATCCGGCAGCTGATTCATTAAAAATCGCTGCAAGCATTGAAGAAATGGTGCTTTTGCCATGAGATCCTGCAACTGCAATAGTGTCATAGTTTTGACTGATCAGTCCTAATACTTCAGCTCTTTTCATCAGGGTGTATCCCGAATTCCTGAAATGAGACATCTCTTTATGACTATCTGGTACTGCCGGAGTATAAATTATCAGAGTTTTGATCATCTCATCAGCCGACATTATACGAAGTGGAATCAGGCTCAGATCATCACTATAGTGGATTTTCATCCCCTCATTTTCCAATTTCCGTGTTAAATTACCGGGGGTACGGTCATATCCAGCCACAAAAGTGCCATAATGGGCAAAGAAACGTGCCAGAGCACTCATTCCAATGCCTCCAATACCTATAAAATACACCTGTTTAATACTGTTCAGATCCATTTATTTATCCTCCAATAATTCAATTGCCACGCTTGCTATTGCTTTACCAGCATCTGGTCGTCCAAGGCCTGCTACTGCCCTGGCTATATCATTTTGCTCCTGTTTATTCTGTAATAATTCCTTTATCAAAGTGATTAGTTCGTCTTTTATATATTTGTTTTCCAGCACTCTGGCAGCACCTTGCTGCTCAAATGACCGGGCGTTTTTCAACTGGTGATCTCCTGCAGCTGCCGGATAAGGAACAAGTATGGCTGGCTTTTTAACAAGAGACAATTCAGACAGAGATATTGCACCGGCCCGGCATACCACCAAATCAGCCGCCGCATACGCGAGATCCATTTGTTGCAGGAAAGCATGTGCCTGAATAGATTCTGACTTCATTGATTCAATAGCTGCACTGGCTTTCTGGTAATAGTTTTCTCCTGTTTGCCATATCAAATCAAGATCCATTTTATCTATTTTATGCAAGCCCTCATAAATCGCTTCATTTAAAGCCAGTGCCCCAAGACTACCTCCAAACAGAAGTACAACCTGACGTTTGTCGGATAAACCAAATGTTTTCAGAGCCTCAGCTCGTTTGTTTTCTATGCTGAGCAGGTCTTTTCGAACAGGGTTTCCTGTCACAACAAGTTTCTCAGACGGGAACCATGTATCCATACCCTCATGGGCTACGCATATGCGTGCAACTTGCTTTGACAGTAAGCGATTGGTCACTCCCGGAAATGCATTTTGCTCCTGAATCATTGTAGGTATCTTGCGTCGATGGGCCACTTTCAGCAGCGGTCCACTAGCAAATCCTCCGGTACCAATAACAAGACCAGGCCTGTACTTTCTTAAAATACGTCCGGCCATAATTAAACTAAGCACTAATTTTATCGGAAACAGAATGTTTTTCCATGTCAGGCGACGGTGGAAAGCGGAAATAGGTAATCCTACAATTTCAAATCCTGCCGCAGGAACCTTTTTCATTTCCATTTTTCCGACAGCGCCAACAAACAATATTCTGAGATCTCTGCGTTGAGCCAACAATTCCTGAGCCACAGCGATTGCAGGAAAAACATGTCCACCTGTTCCCCCACCTGATAGGATTATATCTATTTTATGCTGCTGCTTCATCTTGCTTTTTTTCAACACTCCGACTGATTCCCAGAAGAATACCAAAGGCCAAACTTGTAAATAATAAGGATGTTCCACCCCTGGAGATCCATGGCAGTGGCTGTCCGGTAACCGGAATTAGACCAACGGCTACACTCATATTCACGAAGGCCTGAATTACCACACCAATCACAAGGCCGATGGCCAGAAATGCTGGGAAAGTGCGGTCACATTTTCTTACGATCACTCCAGCCCGGTAAAGTAAAGTCAGGTATATAAACACAAGGGGGAATGCCCCAAATAAAAATCCATATTCTTCAATTATGATGGCAAAAATAAAGTCGGAATAGGCTTGTGGTAAAGTATGGCGCTGAGTACTATGTCCGGCAAACTTCCCCAATACACCACCATTTGCTATTGCAATTTTGGCCTTATCACTTTGAAAATTATCTCCTTCTTCAGGATTCACATAAGTCATCACTCTATTTTGCCAGGTACCTGTTCTATTTTGTTGTTCAGATTTGCTGGCGAGAACAAAAAAGATCATAACAAAGCTGATCCCAATAGCAATCAGGGCCAGCAGATACAATATCCTTACTCTGCCTACCATCAATAAAACCATACATGACAAAAACAGAATGGCTGCGGTTGACAGGTTAGCGGGTAAAATCAAACCACAGATCAACATAATCCATATCAGCACTGGCAGAAAGCCTTTTTTAAAGTTACGGATCTCGTCCTGATTCCTGCTTAGATACCTGGCAACGAATATGATCAGTGCCAATTTAGCAAAATCAGAGGTTTGAAATGACACAGAGGTTCCGGGTACGGTAAGCCACCGGGCAGCTTGATTCACTTGCTCTCCTGTCATCAGGGTTATAGCCAGTAAGGCGGCAGCTATGATCACCATAAGGTGGGCAAAAACGCTAAACCATTTATAAGGAATCAGGTGGGTTACATAAATTATGAACCAGCCGATCAAGAGAAAGGATGAATGGCGAATAATGTGCACGGCAACATTCCCGTCATGATTAGCCAGCGAAACAACAGAGCTGGCTACGGCTAGACCGGAATAAAAGGTCAGGATCACTATCAGGAACCAAATGACCTTATCTCCACCGAATAATTTTAACACATTCTTCATCCTTTTTCCTTTTCCTGAGTCTTATAAATTTCTCACAAATTCTTTGAACTGGCGACCACGATCTTCGTAATTATCAAACAGATCAAAGCTTGCACATGCCGGCGATAACAGAACCTGAGAGCCCTTCTCAGACAGGTAATAAGCTGTTCTGACAGCCTCATTCATATTATCTGCATCCACCACAGTTTCTACAATATCATCAAAAACGTCATGAAGCTTGGTATTATCCTTTCCAAGGCATACAATTGCTTTGACTTTATCTTTAACCAGTGGGAATAACATGGTGTAGTCATTTCCTTTATCTACACCTCCGACAACCCAGACAACCTGATTCTTCATTGTTTCTAAAGCATACCAGGTTGAGTTTACATTTG
>Ga0233437_1002037_pt1 | contig 32777 bp, 35 predicted proteins | sample SI_122_August201_FD_182714 | JGI IMG/M metagenome (GOLD analysis project Ga0233437, IMG submission 182714) | Seawater microbial communities from Saanich Inlet, British Columbia, Canada - SI_122_August2016_200_MG | ecosystem: Environmental > Aquatic > Marine > Inlet | place: Canada: British... | reverse complement strand
CTATTCAAGCCCTCCGTGAATATCAAGGTGAATGGATTAGTGTAGAAGATAAACCTGTCCCTATCGATGAAAAGGCAATGCTCTGCTTCCCCTTAGCTAATAATGAGTATTACATCTGCTCAGGTTATATTGCGCTTGAGGACGGATCTGTATGGGCTGATAGTGATGTTGGTGAGATAGGTTACCTATCGTGTGATATATCACATTGGCAACCACTGCCTGAAACACCAATGAATAAAGGGAATGGATAATGGAGTGGAGAGCATGAATAATTACAAGGTAGAAATCACTGACTTATTCAGCGGTGAATTGAACTACAGTTATTTGACACGACTGAACATAACAGCAAAATCGATGCTGGGCGCTATTCAAAAAGTATCACGCGAGATAGGTTTAAAATTCAGACTCGAATACATTGTCGGCAGGGAAAATATATATCATTCGACTTCAAGGTTAACGGGCGTGGTTATTAAAGAGATGGAGCTGAGAACATGAAACGTATTAACGCTGAATATTCAGGTGGTGTGCCGGGTTTTATGGTTTACGACCATTGGCACAAAATCGGTTGGTTCAAATCATTAGATGAAGCCGAATCTTTTATGGATGGATATGAATCAATTAAGACTGATTATGAAGGGTGGACCTTGGAGTTAAACGCCAACGATGTTCAGTTGTACGTTTATAGGGGAGGTAAGATTTTCGCGGTAGTGTACGGCGCTGAATGTAACCACTACGATGATTTGGATTCGACGATGACGTGCGTATCTCGCTACATTACCCACTCGCTGCAATGTTCAGGTAAACTCAATAACTATAAAGGGATAGAACAATGAAATACTGGCATAAAAGAGTGGAGGTTGGTAGCTTTTTTGATCTTAGTGAAGCGGATCAGGCCGCTGAATGGAAGGACAACGACAATGCGGAAGAGCTTGCTTTTTTGATAGCAAAGGATGGAGAGTATTGGAATTTGGATTCGTTCACGCGGGCTGAAAGCGGCCGATACGATGGGGTCATGAGTGTCACCGACACGAGCGCCATCGGTGTTGTTTTGTCGTGCAGTGGTGAGAGCGCTGTTATCCAGTGCTTTGGTTAAGTATGGATAATATTATCATGCTGGCTTTCATATGGTCGATTTTGACCTATACAATAATTAATGGAGTATTTTAAGTGAAGACAATAATTGAATTTACAGGTGATGAGCTGGCAATGTTGCGTGGTGTTATGGCCTGTGCGGCTAAAAACAGCGTTAGATACGCTTTAAATGGATTTCACATCAACTCAGAACACGTGGTCGGTACTGATGGCAGTCGGATCGCAAAATTTAATACGCCGCATCAAGATGGAGAATTGCCTGAAAATGGGGTAATCATTCCATCAGTTAAAATACCTTTTTCAGTGCATACTGTAATTATTACAATTGAGGATGATACGGTTACTGCAGATAAATACTCAAAACAAGGTAAAACAACAGAAGTATATCAAACAATCGATGCGAATTACCCGCTATATAGGAAGGTGCTGGCAGACCGAGGGAAAACAGCTCTTGATAAAATAGCATTCAATCCTGCTTTAATTAGTGAAGTGGCAAAGGCAACGAAAACAACTATAACGCAACTCGAATTCACCTCTGGAGGTGAATTAAGTCTTATCTATGTGAATATACCAGATCTGCCAGAGTTTATTTTCAGCATAATGCCTGCTCGGTACTGATTGACACTTGAGCATGATAAAAATACTATTGATATTGATGGGTAGCATTATAACGGGTTACGCGTTTGCTATTCTGATCGCTATGCTCTTTTTGATAGTGTAAACCGAGTGGCCCGCTGGTATGACTGAGCTGTTTGACGCAGTTAAAATGGTGACAGGAAAAAAGAGTGATATTGTTGCAAAACAGTATTGCTCGCTAACGAATCGCACGCGATTATGGCAGAAAGGTTACACCGGGATCGAGCGTAATGCCTAAACAAAAATCGGAGATGATGTGCGCCAGAATGAAAGAGGCTGGCCTTATACGTGCTTGCTGGTGGCTGAAGCCAGAGGAGAAAGCGATGGTTGATAACTACATCAAGCAAGAGATTGAGCCACCAATGAATACAGGAGAATGATAAATGAAACACATAGACAGACTAACAGTGCAGCAAATCAATCGCCTTGCAGCTAAGGCACAGTGGAAGTTAAAGAAGCGTGAATTCGGAGATCATTACGACACCGTAGATGCGGTTGATTATTGGATTGAAAAGAAAAAGATATGGCTTAGTGAATACGACCCCTGTCACAACGGTCAGCAAGCGATGGATCTTCAGAAGAGATTTCATGTAGATGTAACTTACACGTATTCTATAGATGAAGTTCATGATGAATTAGATGAGTCCGAATGGGTTGAGGCAGTAGTGTATCTGCAGTCTTGTGATTCTCCGAGTATTCGCAGCTCTACACCAGAGCGAGCAATAACACTGGCAGTAATTGCATCGAAGTATGGGACGGAGATTGATGAGGAGTTGTTGAAATGAATGCAATGATTGAAACAGCAAGAGTGGAAAGTGTACAAGAAAGCTAGGAGTGAATTATGAAACACTTGGATTTATTTAGCGGTATTGGAGGTTTTGCACTTGCTGCAAGGTGGGCGGGAATTGAAACGGTTGGTTTTTGTGAGATCGAAGAGTTCCCACGCAAAGTTCTGCAAAAGAACTTCCCAGGAATACCGATACACAACGACATTAGAGAATTAGACGGGAGAGAATATGAAGGAATCGACATTATCACCGGAGGCTACCCATGCCAGCCATTCAGTAGAGCCGGGAAGCAGGCAGGCCAGAAAGATGACCGCCATCTCTGGCCGGAGATGTTTAGAGTCGTTAAGCAAGCGCGACCGTCTTGGATTGTTTGCGAGAATGTTACTGACCACGAATATATGGGCCTCGACGAAGTGCTTGCTAACTTGGAGGGTGATGGCTACGCCACAAGGCCGATTATTATTCCGGCTGGAGCTCTTCAACGAAACCATGCAAGGGAGAGGCTTTGGATTGTGGCCCACAATGAGCGCACAGGAGCCAAACTGGAAGAACATCCCGATAGTAGACAAGCACCAGATGCCCCCCAAGAGCCACAACGAACGGTGGTATCACAAAGAGACAGGGAGAGTAGTTCAGAAGGGCTTGAGTCAAGTGATCTGCTTCTTAACGGGGAGACCTTTTCAGTGGCAGGACAGAGTGAACCCGTCTTTATGGGAGGCCCACATGGGATACCCGATAGGATGGACAGACGTAGAGGGTTAGGGAACGCCATAGTGCCGCAAGTGGCCTATCAGATATTGAAGGCAGTAAAGTATTGTGAGGATTATCAGGAAAGATGAGTGCCTACTACAACGAGTTTGAGCCTTTCGCAGCCGCATGGTTACGGGAGTTGATCAAGGATGGACTAATAGCAGATGGAGAAGTTGATGGACGAAGTATCACCGATGTTGAGCCAGCAGACCTCAAAGGGTTTACCCAATGCCACTTCTTCGCTGGAATTGGCGGATGGTCATACGCTCTCCGACTTGCAGGTTGGTCAGACTCTCGACCCGTCTGGACAGGTTCACCCCCATGCCAGCCCTTCAGTGTCGCAGGTACGCGGAGAGGATAAAGAACGGCACCCAGTTGGATGCGCCAGTACCGACCCATCAACAGTCGTGCGTTGAGTCCGCAAAGAACGACGAGCTGAAAAAGTTCAGACCTGAGTTATTAAGTAAAGGCATGACAGTAGATCAGGGGTATATAGCCATACAACGAATATTAGAGGGAATCGAATGAAAGATAAAAAATACGCAGCAGTATCACAAGAAGATTTGGAGCTAGTAAAACGGACTTTGCTACTGCTTTCCATCGACGATACAGATAAGGCACTTAAGATAATCAACAGAGCTATTGAAAGAGCAAGTGAGCCAGTTATGTGGGCGAAACTTACAAACAACGATGAGCTATGGGACAGGAGCGGGATACAAGATCTACCTGATGGTGAATATAACTTTTATGCCCATCCTATTGGAGAAGAGCCATGACGTGTTTTAGGGATCGCGGCTATTGTGATGCTGAGTGTGCCAACCTCAAGTGTAAACGGAAGCTCACTGACCAAGTAAAGGCAGATGCAGAGGAGTGGTGGGGTAAACCCAATCCACCTGTAGATACTGCTGATTATAGTGATCGGTGTGAAGCGTATGTGCAGCACCGCTGGTGATGCTAATGGCTCATAGAGGGAATGACAATGGCTAGTGCTAACCAACTGAAATCACTATTAAAGTCACATGCTGAGGGCAATGAGGAGAGGTTCTACTCGATTGCCATGCAGTTAGCGGCGCATGAAGCAAAGATTGGTCATGGAAAGCTGGCGGAAGAGCTGCGTGATCTGGTGGATCAGGCCAAGGCTCAGCGTGGCTTACCGCCAAAAGAGGGTGACAAAGCGATTCCCATTGCTCGGCCACGGGGGGAGCTGGCGGGGCTGCTCAATGTCTCCTACCCAAAGACGCGTCTCAACGAGATGGTGCTGGACGATCAACTGGAGTATCAGCTGCTGCGGGTGATTCGTGAACAGCGTCAGGCGACCAGGCTACTTGCGCATGGGCTTTCTCCTCGGCGTAAATTGCTCCTGGTTGGGCCTCCGGGGACGGGAAAGACACTAACCGCCTCGGTATTGGCGGGTGAGTTGGGGTTGCCGCAATTCCAGGTGCGCCTTGATGGTTTGATTACCAAATATATGGGGGAGACTGCCGCCAAACTGCGACAGGTATTTGATGCCACGAGTCGTACACGGGGGGTTTACTTCTTTGATGAGTTTGATGCGATAGGGTCGCAGCGAGGGATGGAAAATGATGTGGGCGAGGTGCGGCGCATTCTCAATAGTTTCCTGCAGATGATTGAGCAGGATGAGTCGCATAGCTTGATTGTGGCGGCAACCAACCATCCAGAGATTCTGGATCATGCTCTTTTTCGTCGCTTTGATGACATTTTGCACTATGATTTGCCCGACCAGACAAGTATTGGTGATCTGTTGAAGTCTCGTTTAGGGCGACGAACGCGTAAAGGGGGCTCCTGGAATCGATTGGCAGGGAAGGCTCAAGGGTTGAGCTATGCCGAAATTACCCGTGCATGTGATGAGGCTCTGAAAGAGCTGGTAATCGAGCAGAAAGAGCAGCTTGTTGAGGCTGATATTCGCCATGCCATTGAAGAGCGTGTTCAGGCAAAAGCACGCTTTACCGGGTAACGGACGAGGAAAGGATAAGTTGTGGCAGAAGAGAGACCTGAGCCAAAACGGCACTTCATTTTAAACAATACGGCACAGTCTGAGCTCTTCAGCCCTGTAGTGGGTAGGGGGGGTGATAATGGAATTCCTCGCCAGAATCGCCAAACCCACGGGCAAAAATTATTACACCAATTACATGGTTTGGTTCCATCCATTGAGCAAGCGCGTGCTCAACAGGAAGAGATGGGGCTGAGGGATGGCTTTGGCTTGCAAATCGAGTTTGAGAGCCTACCTGATATTGAGCTGGCGTTCGAGTCCTTGACAGCTGAGGGATCAGGGATTGAGTTGCAGAATGTGCGTTATAGTGATGGCAAGACCTTTGCTACGGTGTTTATGCCAGATGGCAAGCTCCATATCTTGGAGAACAAGATTGCAGAATATCTCAATAAGGATACCAAAAGTGGAGCCCCAAGAAATCAGGCTTTAGTGGATGCAATTCGGAGCGTTCGGGTAGCCAGTGTGCAGGCGCTTTGGACAGATGACCCAGTGGTATTTCCGACAGACGCGGAAGAGGCATTCTGGTGGGAGGTTTGGTTGCCAGTACGCCGAAATAGAATGGGGGCTGTTGATCACTTTAAACAGCTCGCTGAAGGTTTGGGGTTTCGAATTGCGAGCGGTGAGATTGAGTTCCCGGAGCGTACAGTCTTGCTGGTATTTGGTTCACTGGAGTTGATGCAGAGCTCTGTGATGACATTGAACAATATTGCCGAGTTGAGACGAGCAAAAGAGACTGCGGACTTCTTTGATTCACTACCGCCAGAGGAACAGCCGGAGTGGGCCGATGAATTGTTGCAGAGGATGACTGTTCCGGGTGAAATAGACAATGTTCCCTATGTTTGTCTGCTGGATACAGGGGTCAATAGAGGTCATCCACTGTTAAGCCCATCAATCTCTCAGTATGATACCCATACGGTGGAGCCTGGCTGGGGCCTGAATGATAATGCCGGCCATGGTACGGAGATGGCTGGACTGGCAGTGCTGGGAGATCTGACAACCGCTTTGGATAGTGCTGCCCCAGTTGAGATTTCTCATCGTCTGGAGTCTGTCAAACTTCTGGATCAGGATGGTGCGAATGGAGGTGATCCAGCACATCATGGTTACTTGACCATGCAGGCGGTTAGTCGACCAGAAATCACGGCACCTGAACGGAAGCGTGTATTTGGAATGGCGATTACGGCTGAAGATGCGCGTGACAAGGGACAGCCTTCTGCCTGGTCGGCGACAATAGATCGTTTGGCGGTTGATTATGAGAATCAGGGAGAGATGCATCGGTTGTTTGTGATCTCTGCAGGCAATATTGATGATATTGAATCATGGGCGGATTATCCTGATAGTAATAGCAGTGATGCGATTCACGATCCAGGTCAGGCATGGAATGCTTTGACTGTGGGTGCCAGCACAGAGCTGGTTCATATTACTGAACCGGATACCGATGGCTACCAACCGATTGCTCCTGTAGGCGGGTTGAGTCCATTCAGTACGACATCACAAGAATGGGACCCTCACTGGCCATTGAAACCCGATGTGGTTTTTGAGGGGGGGAATGTCGCTAAAGATGCAATCAGTGCAGCCTGGATGCATAGTTTGAGTCTTTTGACGACAAGCTCCAGGGTTAATGAGAGACTGTTTACAACGAGTAGAGCAACCAGTGCAGCAAGCGCGCTTGCTAGTCGAATGGTTGCACGTTTGATGGCAGAGTATCCGGAACTGCGTGTAGAGACAATCCGTGCGTTGATGGTTCACTCTGCAGAGTGGACTTCGACAATGAAAAGGCAATTCCTTTCCAACCCAGAAAAACCAAGTAAAGGAGATGTTGCACAGTTGGTTCGCCACTGTGGCTTTGGGCAACCGGATCTTTCAACAGCATTGTGGAGTGTTGAAAACTCTCTGACCCTGATTTGTGAAGACCGATTGCAGCCGTTTCAGCGAGAAGATACAGCTAGCCCTAAGTTACGGGATATGAATCTGCATCGATTGCCTTGGCCGTTGGAGGAGCTAGAAGCATTGGGTGAAGCTGAAGTGGAGATGAGGGTGACACTCTCCTATTTTATCGAGCCTAATCCATCAAGCCGTGGAGTGAAGTCACGCTATCGTTATGAATCTCATGGGTTACGTTTTGATGTGAAGAGAGCGCATGAATCTGATGATGAGTTCCGGTATCGAATCAATAAAATTGTTAGAGATACCGAAGAAGGTAGTCGTGCCAGTAGTGGCAGTGATTCGAGTTGGCTGTTGGGTACAGACAATCGCCATAGAGGTAGTTTGCATTCTGATATCTGGAAGGGGACTGCAGCGGATCTGGCGAGCCGTGGGATTTTGGCAGTATATCCAGTGAGTGGCTGGTGGAAGCTGCGCCAAAAATTGGAACGCTATAACCAACAAGCTGATTATTCATTGCTGGTCTCTATCAGAGCGCCTGAGATAGATGTTGAACTCTATAGTGCGATAGAGAATCAAGTAACCACAGCCGTTGAGGTTTAAATTAATGCAATTTCGTATCGCAGACACATTTACCGATAGCCTTTCCAGGTTAACAGGGGGGGAGCAGAAGGTCGTTAAGATGACGTCTTTTGATCTGCAGCTCAATCCGTCTAACCCTGGTATGAGTTTTCACAAGCTTGATCGAGCTAAAGACAAAAATTTTTGGTCGATACGTGTCAATCGGGATATACGGATCATTGTCCATAAAACGGATTCAAGCTTGTTGCTCTGTTACGTTGATCATCACGATAAGGCATATCACTGGGCAGAGCGTAGAAGGTTGGATGTTCACCCTAAAACAGGGGCTGCTCAGTTGGTGGAGGTTCGTGAGACTATCCAGGAAATTCTGGTGCCTACTTATGTGCCTACTGAGCTGGCGGAGCCTGCTAAGCCACTCCTTTTTGAAGGTGTCGCTGAGGAGGTGTTGCTTGGGTATGGTGTTCCTAAAGATTGGGTTGAGGATGTCTTGGGTGCAGATGAGGATAGTCTGCTCCAGATAGCGGATCATCTTCCTGGAGAGGCAGCTGAAGCATTACTGGAATTGGCAACGGGTGGGCAGCCACAGGTTTCTGTAGCTAATTCGAAAGAGGCTGATCCATTTGACCATCCAGATGCGCAGCGTCGATTCCGTTTGATGACCGACTCCGATGAGTTGGCTAAAGCGCTTGATTATCCTTGGGATAAGTGGACGGTCTTTTTGCATCCAACTCAGCGAAATATTGTTGAAAAGGATTTCAATGGCCCTGCTCGGGTTTCAGGCTCTGCAGGTACAGGAAAAACCATTGTTGCCCTGCACCGTGCAGTACGTCTGGCGCGTAGTTATCCTGATGCGAGGGTTCTTCTCACTACGTTTTCTAATACATTGGCAAATGCGCTTAGAGCTAAGCTCAGGATATTGATTAGCGATGAACCTCGATTGGGGGAGCGGTTAGAGGTTCATGCGGTTGATGCTATTGGGGAACAGCTTTATGAAGCGGTTACAGGAGCCGTTAATATTGCACCAAGAGAGAAAGTTTCCGAGCTATTGAGTGAGGCTGCAAAGCAGATTGAAGACCATAAATTTACCAACCGTTTTCTGTTGGGGGAGTGGGAGGATGTGGTTGATGCATGGCAGTTGGAGCAGTGGGAGGATTATCGTGATGTGGTTCGATTAGGGCGCAAAACGAGGCTTCCAGAAAAACAGAGAGCTGTTCTATGGTCGATTTTTGAGCTGGTGAAGGAAGGGCTGAAAGCAGAGGGGGTGCTGACTCGATCTTCAATGTTCAGTGTATTGGCAACCAAAACTAGGGAGCGAAAATACCCTCCGTTTGATTTTGCCATTGTTGATGAGGCGCAAGATGTCAGTGTTGCGCAGTTGCGTTTTCTCTCAGCGCTTGGGGGAGGGCGTAGTAATGCATTATTTTTTGCAGGAGATTTGGGGCAGAGAATTTTTCAGACACCGTTCTCCTGGAAAGCATTAGGTGTTGATATCCGTGGTCGTTCCCAGATCCTGAAGATCAATTATCGAACCTCTCATCAGATACGGATGCAAGCAGATCGGCTTCTGGGACCAGAGGTGTCCGATGTGGATGGTAATGTTGATGACCGTCATGGAACGGTATCCGTGTTTAACGGTCCTGATCCAGATGTCCGGGTATTTAGTTCTGAGGAGGATGAGATCAGTGCAGTTTCAGGCTGGATAGAGGAGAGGATTTCAGATGGCCTCTTACCGCATGAAATTGGCCTGTTCGTACGCTCTGATGCTCAGTTTCAACGTGCAGAGGCTGCAGTTGAACCTTTAGAAGTTCCATTCAAGATCCTGGATGAGCATATGGAGACTATTACAGGCAGGTTGTCTATCAGTAGTATGCATTTGGCAAAAGGGCTTGAGTTCAGGGCAGTTGTTGTGATGGCTTGTGATGATGAGATACTTCCCCTGCAGGAGCGTATGGAGTCGGTTTCCGATGATGCTGACCTTGAAGAGGTGTATGACACTGAAAGGCACTTACTCTATGTTGCTTGCACCCGAGCGAGAGATCATTTGTTGGTGAGCAGTGTTGATCCTGAATCAGAATTTTTGGATGATTTGAAAGGATAACGGTTTAACGTATTGCTTATTGATACAGGCAGCTCATTTCGATTGTTCGTTCTGTAAACCAACTGCGTAGGTGAGGTGGTTGCAATATCTCCACCTGAGCTCCAAATCCCAATAGCCACCGATACAGGAAACATGCTCTCTGGTGTAATGGGTTTTCTGATCTTGTGGTTTATCTTTGCAGCGCTGGGAGCAATTCTCGATCTGCTTACAACCAAAGAGGGGGGTGCTGTATTGGGGCTGCTAGCGATCTTTGGCCTTGGTTTTCTGCTTGTGCGCAATCTCGCGTAACTCGACCATAGTGTATGAGCCAGTACCGCTTTCGATGCCTTCCGTAACATGCTGCTGCATCGCTTCGATTTTTTCGGAGTGATCTTGCTCCTTACGGATCAGATCCTGCATGTAGTCGCTGACATTGCTGTAACGTGACCCAACCTGCTGCTCCATCCAGTCTTTCATTGCGCCAGGAAGTGAGATATTCATTGTTGCCATAATCGCTAATCCTTTTTAATGCTTGGCAAAGATTAGCGTATTTTGGCAGGAATCGTTATTTATGGTGTAGGCGTTTGCAGTAGATATAGCGCTTGAAGGTGGCATCTACCAGCTTGTTGCTAAAGTCGACCTGCTTTTTTCAGAACCTCAACCCTTTGGCGTGAGGGGTGTAGTTGAACTCATCCTTCAGTAGTTGCAGGCCGTTCTCAGAGAGTTGGCTGAGATATTGTTCTGCAGCTGCAGTGATTGCACTCCCTTCCTTCTTCAGTGTCTTGACGCGTTGTTGCTCAATTTTGTGCTGTTCAGCTTCGAGCTGTTTTTCTTGGTTGTCCCTTTTCTCCTGAGTGCTGGCAGGAGTCGATAGGTCTTCAATAGGTGGCGACTTCTTGATGACTCAGAACAGATATCTCTTTTCGGATTGAATCTGATGACGCCTTTTTTTGTCAGCGACATAGTGCAGTAGCTGCTCTAGGTATTTGCTCCCCAGTTTCTCATGGATCAGCTTGAACTCTGGCTCAGTAATGCCCAGGGCGCTATAGCGTCCCATCAGTGATGGGTCTGTATTGCTGTCATTACCTGATGTTGAGGATGGAAGTGATGGTGTAGCAACTGCAGGAGTGTACTGAGGTGATTGCTTCTGGATATCAAAGATAAATCCGGCCACCCTTCTGCCGTGCTTATAGGCGCTGTAGGTTACATGGATGTCGGTAGTGCTGTTGATCAGGTGGATAGTAGGGTCAAGCAGTCGACTCTTTAGGTGCCCAACCAGCCTATACTGTTTTTTCTGAATCGATAGCAGTTCTCTGATCTGAGATAGTGGTACCTCTCCGGTGTTGCCGCGATAGAGGTGCGTATGGAAAAAGGCATAGAGTTTGAAGTGGTTCTCCTTCTTGAAGAAGCGGATATTCTCAATTTTTGGTGCTGAAAATCATCCGGTGATCCCAATTAGAAAAGGGAGCATCTCATCATCCATGCGGATATCGACGTAGGCATCGCCGCCATTTCTATCCAGCTGGCAAGAGTGAACCAGGTTGCGTTTGATCCATCCGTTCCTCTTCTTGACCTTGATGTAGGAACCCATCAAGGCGTCAGTGGCGGTATCGATGCGAGTGATGGCATTTTTGTCGGACTGTAGTCCTGGGAAAAATGCAGTCAGCTGTCTGGTGTAGATTCTGTAGGTATGGAACTGATCATCCTTCTGGCGAATCATTGAGATGGCTACAGAGAGAATGCGGTGAGCATCTGGGGGTAGGGTATAGATGGCAGAGGCAAAATTGTTGGTTCTGACTAGGCGGTTGGATCAGTCGATCTTCTTGATCTCAAGGTGCTTCATAAAGGGTTTGGTTAAAGAGTAGTAACCTTAATATATTGAAATATCACGTTTTTGCAAATTTTTGTGATACTTTTTTCCGGAATCCCTGAAAAGAGTGATAGCTGTTCCGGAAAAAGTGATAGCCCACCTGAAAAGTGTGATGGTTGGCCTGAAATGCGTGATAGTTAGCGCTCAGGATGGCTTGCTGTAGTGGAGCAGAGAGTGTCTAAACGATAGTAAACGAAGTTAAAAGAACAAACGTCAGTGGTTGGTGAATGTGAATTTTTGTTCACTGTCGACATTGATGAGGGGGGCTATTTTTTTGCTAATGACCTCTAGTGCATGTTTGCGTTCATCGAGATAGTCGTATCGGTCATAGATGCCTTCAACGCCTTTGAGTTTATGGTTCAGGCAACGCTCCGCGATATGTCCGGGTATGCCTTCGCTGGAGAGCAGGCTTCGAAAAGTGCGGCGGAGGTCATGAATGGTGAAGTGCTCTATTTTTAGTTTATTTTCACGATGTAGCTTCTGTACGGCTGCATTGATGGTGTCAGGGCTGATGTGTTGATAGCGTATGCTGGAGCGGCGATTGGGAAAGACGTAGTCGGACTGCCCGGCTCTGATGTGCAGTTCTTCAAGCCATTTCATGGCTTCATTCGGCAAGGGGATAGTGATTGGTACCTCTGTCTTGCTGCGCTCTTTTGGGATGTTCCATAGCTGTTTTTGCGTATCGAACTCTTCCCATTTTGCGGCAACCAGCTCTCCCTTTCGGATGCCAAGGGAAACCAGCAGCGCGATGGCCAGATAGTTTTCTCGTGTGAACTGGTTATGGTTCTCTCGAAATACCTTAAAGGTGATTTTGAGATCATCCAGTGAGAGAGCGCGACTGCGGCTCTTTTCGATGCCGCCAGCATCGGTTGCTGTAAATGGTTCTGCAGGGTTGTGTGTGAGCAGGTCTAGCTTGATGCCGTGGCGAAATAGTTGCTTGCAGTACATGAGCGCGTCATTGGCGATGGTGGGTCTTCCGTTTTTGGTGATTGCGTTGATGATGGCTCGAATATCACGCGGAGTGACTTGATCAATAGCGAGCTCCCCAATTAATGGATGGATGTCTTTTTTGTAGATTCGTATGGGAATTTTTGGATGCTTCAACCGTTTGCTGCAATCAGCAAGCCAATCTTCCGCAAGGTCTTCAACGGTGTTGAAGTCCCCAATGTCGGCACGACGGCGCTGAGCTAGTGGGTCAATGTCATTTTTACAATCCTCTTTGATCTGGAGTGCGCGAGCATAAGCGTCAGCAAGTGATATTGAGGGGTAGTTGCCAAGGGTCATTTCTCGGCGTTTACCGTAGATGGTGTAACGCACAACCCATGTGGCGGTTGCTTCATCGCTTATACGGAAGTAGAGGTTGTTACCTGCTGAGTGCCTACCCGGTTTGCCTGATTTAATCAGAGATCTGATTTTTGTGACTGTGAGGAGTTGGGCCATAATAATGCATTGCCTAAAAGTGGTGACAGGAATGGGTATTATGGACTGGTTTTAAGGTTTCTGTCACCATTTCTGTCACCACTCATTGGTGACAGGGTGAAAGAATGTGAAACGGCATGAAAAGGCGTTTTTGCTTAATCCTATGAAATATAACGATTTAATGTATTGTGAAACGCCCTGAAAAATCATTCAATATTTTGCACCTGCTCCCGTATCTGTTCAATCAATACCTTCATCTCTACAGCGATCCGGGTGGTTTCAATATGAGAAGATTTAGAGCCTAAGGTGTTGGCTTCACGATGTAACTCCTGCATTAAAAAATCGAGGCGGCGTCCAACGGCACCTCCTTTCTTTAAAATGCGTTCCACCTCATCTAAATGCGTGGTCAGCCTATCCATCTCCTCATCAATGTCGAGTTTTTGAGCCTGTAGCGCCAACTCTTGTTCCAACCGGTTTTCATCAGCTTGTTCGAGAAACTCTTCGAGCCGTTCCCGGAACTTCTGACGCGTCAGCTCGATCACCTTCGGCATCTCAGTTTTGGCCTGTGCTACCAGTGGGTTCATGGTATCGCAGCGTTGTTGAATCATCTCCTTGAGACGGCCACCTTCACGACTGCGTGTATCAACCAGCTCCTCGAGGGCTTGCTGAAAAAGTTGGATCGCCTGTTGCTGGATCAGTTCGCTGTCGAAAGACTCTGACTGAATAACACCAGGCCAGGCCAGAATTTCCATTGGGTCAACCCGTGCAGCATTGTCGATATGGTGGGCAATTTGTTTGGCGGCAGTGGCAACCTGCTGAGCCAATTGATCATCTAGCTGAAGGCCGCTGCTGCTGTGGCTGGCTGGGGTAAAACGGAGGCCGCACTCCACCTTGCCTCGTCCCAGTTTTTTTCGGGCCTGTTCACGGATCTTGTTTTCGATTGGGCGAAGCTCTTCGGGAAGACGTATAAACAGCTCCAGATAGCGGTGGTTGACGGAACGAATCTCCCAGGCGAGGCTGCCCCACTCGGCTTGAAGGTCTCTGCGTGCAAATGCGGTCATACTTTGGATCATCTTTATTGAACCCTATCGTTGAATTGCTGGATAATGCGCCTTTCTTAATGTGAACAGTATACAAGGAGTGTTGCTATGCGACCCAGTAAAAGAGCCCCCGATCAGATGCGTGAGATCAAGATTACCCGAAACTACACCAAACATGCGGAGGGGTCGGTACTGGTGGAATTTGGTGATACCAAAGTGATCTGCACAGCATCGGTAGAAGACCGTATTCCACGTTGGTTGAAGGGACAGGGTAAAGGGTGGGTGACGGCAGAATATGGCATGTTGCCGCGCTCTACCGGAAGTCGAATGGGACGAGAAGCGGCTCGTGGCAAACAGGGGGGGCGCACCATGGAAATTCAGCGTCTGATCGGACGCTCACTGCGAGCAGCGGTAGACATGAAGGTTCTGGGGGAGCAGCAGATCACAGTAGATTGTGATGTAATTCAGGCGGATGGTGGTACCCGTACGGCATCGATTACCGGTGGCTTTGTGGCGCTGAGTGATGCAATCAACCAGCTGATGAAGAAGGGAGTGGTGAAACAGAACCCGATTGTTACACCGATTGCCTCAATATCTGTAGGAATCTACAACGGTACTGCGGTGCTGGATCTTGACTATGACGAGGACTCCAGTGCCGAGACCGATATGAATGTGGTGATGAATGGAGATGGGCAGTTCATCGAGGTGCAGGGTACCGCAGAAGAGGCACCATTCAGTATGGAAGAGATGCAGCAGATGTTGGCACTGGCACAACAGGGTATTACTGATCTGATTGAGCACCAACAAGAGGCGTTGAAATGAGTGGTGTAGCCGGTCAAGTGGTATTGGCAACCGGTAACAAGGGTAAAGTGCGTGAGCTGGGCCAGTTGTTGGCCAACTTTGAGATGACGGTGATACCGCAAACCGAGTTCAATGTAGAAGAGGTGGAAGAGACAGGGCTTACCTTTGTGGAAAATGCCATCCTCAAGGCACGTAATGCAGCAGCACATACAGGGTTGCCTGCTATTGCAGATGATTCCGGGCTTGAGGTGGACTACCTTAAAGGGGCGCCGGGAATCTATTCGGCCCGTTATGCGGGGGAGGATGGAGGGGATGCCGCAAATAATCAGAAACTACTTCAGGCGCTGGAGGGGGTTGTGGAAGCTGAACGCAGTGCTCGTTTTCAGTGTGTGATGGTCTTTATGCGTCATGCAGAAGATCCAGTGCCGTTGGTTGCTCAAGGTAGTTGGGAGGGGCGTATTCTTACTGCGCCACAGGGAGAGAACGGGTTTGGTTACGACCCTCTTTTTTGGGTTCCACAACAAGGCTGCAGCTCTGCAGAGTTGGCGGCTGAAGTAAAAAACAAGTTAAGCCATCGTGGACAGGCGTTGAAGAAACTGGTGGAGCTGCTCTCCTGACCCCATTGCACTTTACGGCAGCCATTCCGCTCTCGCTCTATATCCATCTTCCGTGGTGCCTGCAGAAGTGCCCCTACTGTGACTTCAACTCGCATGCAGTAACTACTCCACCCTATCGTGCCTATGTAGATGCGTTATTAAAAGATCTGGAGTGGGAGCTGCCCAAAGTCTGGGGGCGTCCGGTACGCTCTATCTTTATCGGCGGAGGAACCCCCAGCCTCTTTCCGGATGAAGAGATTGCACACCTACTGTCGGGGGTCAGGGCGCGTCTCCCTTTGGGGGGTGGTCCCGAGATAACGCTTGAGGCCAATCCTGGTGCTGTGGATGAGGGCTATTTTTACGGTTATCGGCAGGCAGGGGTGAACCGGCTCTCTATCGGTGTGCAGAGTTTGTACGATGAATCATTGAGAAAGATTGGTCGAATTCATACCGGGGATGAGGCGATACGAGCAATAGAGGTGGCGCAAGAGGTCGGGTTTGACAGGGTTAATATTGATCTGATGTTTGGTCTACCAGAGCAGAGTATAGAGCAGGCAACCGAGGATCTTCGGCGGGTGGTTGCGATGGGGGTAGGGCATCTCTCCTGGTATCAGTTGACGATGGAGCCCAATACCCCCTTTGGTCATACGCCGCCGGCACGATTGCCTGATGATGATCAACTTTGGGAGATTCAGCAAGAGGGGCAGCAGCTGCTTCAGCAGGAAGAGTTGATACAATATGAGATATCGGCCTATGCACGACCACAGCAGCAGTGTCGTCATAATCTCAACTACTGGAATTTTGGGGATTATCTGGGGATTGGTGCTGGGGCACACTCTAAACTAACCAGTGTTGTAATCGGTAGTGTGACCCGTAGCACACGGCACCGAAATCCACAGCAATATATCTTTTCTTCGGGGACAGAAAGTGTGCTTAGTAGTCACTCTGTTGTGGAGCCTGAGCAATTACCTTCTGAATTTATGATGAATCGATTAAGGAGATTAGAGCCGCTGCAACCGGATCAATTCGAGCAAAGAACCGGGTGTGAATGGGGGGTAGTCGCTGGTGCTGTAGAAGAGGGAATAGGCCGGGGGCTGCTTCAGTGGGAAGAGAGGCGGTTGTGTGTGACCGTGCTGGGGAGGAATTTCCTCAATGATCTGCTGTTGCTATTTTGAAGAACGCCCCCTATTTTTTGGGGAGGCGGAGGAGGGCTACAGCAGCCTGGCAGCAGAAAGGATCTCTTTCAACTTGGGGTCATGGTTGGCAGCTTCACGCATGGCAGCAAAGAGTCGGTCAGAGCCACGAATGATCTCCTGATCCTGCTGGTCACGGCGTTGACGATAGCGTTCTACTAGAAACGGACTGCCGATACTGGCTATAAAGAGGGCTATTAATAGAGATTGTATGAACTCAAAACGCTTATCAATCTGTTCAAACCCCTTTTCAACCAGTTCGAACCGTTTGTCTATATGTTCAAAGTGCTTGTCGATCTGTTCAAAACGCCTATCGATTTGCTCAAACCGTTTTTCAATGAGCCGGTGCTGGTCGCGCATCACCTCTACCACCATACGAATATCCTCTTTGGTGGCAGTCTCAGCAGCAATTGTGGTGCTGGGAAGTAGTAGTTGGAGTATAAGTAGCAGGAGCGGCAGTTTCATAGGTCTGATCATAGCATGAAACGGCTTGTTGCTCTGATGGTTGTGCTCTATTTCAATAGCAGTGCGACTAAAAGTGCAATCTGGGCAAAAGCCAGTCCTGCTATCCACTTGATCAGGTCTGAGTGAAGCTCAGCTAATGCAATTTGAAGGTCGGCCTTGGATACGATTTCTGTTGATTTCAGAGCGTCTTTGAGCGCTTCTGCTTCTGCCTTCGCATGCTCTGGTGAGATGCCTGCCTGGGTTAGTCGTTCTACAAATTGTAGTGTATCAAAGGTTGTTGTGCTCATAATGACTTACTTTCATGTACGTGGTGAGTTTTGTCAAGTTCTGGTGACCAATAAAAAAAGCCGCCCCACTAGGCGGGGCGGCTTTTCGATTCCGAAGAATCAGTTCTTGGTTTGACGTGATGTCAGATTAGAACTTGTGGATCATACCGAAGTAAGTAGTATCCGTGTTTGCAGCGTCAGCATCAGTCATTCCGACGTAAGCACTAGTGCGCTTGCTCATGCTATGAGTCAGCTCAAGTCCAACGATTTTGTTGTCAGCGCTCTCATCATCAGCGTGTGCCAGAGTGATCTTGTTGTTGCCCATCTTGTAGTCAACACGCAGCATTACGTCGTCAGAATCAGTAGCGCCAGCATCACGATTTACAAACAGAGCAGCAGCGCTCAGGTCACCCATGCCATATTTTACAGCGAAAGAGGTGGTCTCTTCGGCAGTACCAGTACCAAGAGCTGCAGCAGTAGCGGCACTCATGCTTTCCTGAGAAGCCATTACAGTCAGAGGACCGTTTGAGTAAGCAACGATGATGTCAGTGGCGTCAAAGTTATCATCTTCACCAGTAATCGCAGCAGTGTATCCAGCAACACCTGCATGGAAGCCGTTTACGGTTGGAGAAACATAAGCAACTGCGCCGTTGTTACGTGTGGCATTACCGCCCAGCTCAATAGCGCCAGTGCCATTCAGAGTCATAGTGGCAGCCATTACACCTTCGGTGAAGTCTTCCATGCGGCCTACGACTACTGTACCGAACCCACCTTTGATGCCAACCTTAGAGTCTTTTTCTGAATTTCCTATACGAGTTGCTGAGTCTTGGTTATCTGTGTCCAAGGAGATCTGAGCAAAAGCAGTCAGGCCGTTACCCAGGTCTTCAGATGCCTTGAAGGTTAGTCCGCTATCAGTGCCGCTAGCCAGGCCGGTATCAGTAACGCTGTCTGTATCAGTGAAAGTCTGCTCAACAACACCAGAAACAGAAACGTCAGCCATTGCAGGAGCAGCAATAACAGTAGCGATAGCAGCAGCGATTATAGTCTTTTTCATTGTAATATCCTTAAAGGTTAAAAAGTGGTTAGTAAATTATTCGACTCAGTATCCCGAATCAGTGAGGACTATTATACCGATAAAAAACCACAATGCAACAGTTTTTTTCAAAAAAATACAGTGTTGTATTTTTTATACTCTAAAGAGTGGCAAAAAAGAGACTATAAGGTGTTTTGGGTCTATCTCTCGTTCCCTTGTACTCGCAGCGTTGACAATAGATAACAATAAAAATAGTATCAACCTATCAAATAAGAGAGGGATACTATTATGAGTGTCATGGTAACAGAGTTGTACGATGCACTAATTGATGCGGGCGTTTCAGAAGAGAAGGCGCGTACGGCTGCTTGAGTAATGGCTAATTATAATAGTCGTTTTGATCAATTGGACCAAAAGTTGATAGAGGTCCACGGCAAGATTAACTTGTTACAGTGGATGGTGGCATTGGTGATTGTTGTCAATGTGCTGCCTGCCCTTAAAGGGTTCTTGGAGTAGCCATTACCCATTACCCATAAGGAAGCCGCTCAAAACGGTAGAGGGCAACCTCCCCTAGCAGATTGGGGGCCAGTTTCAATAGTGCAGGTTCACGATGTTGTCGGTCCACAACTGTGCGCTCCAGGATACGAATCCCCTTCTGCGCACAGAGTGTCTCAAAATCATCTACGGTACAGAGGTGGATGTTGGGGGTGTTGTACCAACTGTTAGGCAGATTACGGTTGACCGGCATCTTTCCCCCCAGCAGCAGTTGCAGACGGTTGCGCCAGTGGCCGAAGTTGGGGAAGGTGATGATCCCTTGCTTGCCGACCCGTAGCATCTCATCCAGTAGTTGGTCAGGATAGTTCATCGCCTGCAGGGTGAGACTCATAATGACATAGTCAAAAGAGTCACTATCAAAATAGTCACTCAGCCCGCGATCCAGATCAGATTGGATTACATTGATTCCGTTCTCGATGCTGCTTAATACATTATGATCATCCAACTCCAGCCCATACCCCTCCACCTGATGGTGGTCCATCATATGGCGTAGCAGGGTTCCATCTCCACATCCGAGGTCAAGAATACGGCTGCCGGGCTGGATCCATTGGCAGATGATCTCCTGGTCGGGGCGCAGTTTCATGATGTCTCTCCCCCGACGGTAATCCGCTTCATATAACTGCCAAAAAGGTTGAGATAGTGGGGGATCTTCATCAAAAAGGCATCATGGCCCTGATTAGCAGTAATCTCGGCATAGCTGACCTTAAGGTCATTGTCGAGCAGTGCGCGCACCATCTCTCTGGAGCGGTTGGGTGAAAAACGCCAGTCACTGGTAAAGGAGAGTACGCAGAACTGTGCGCTGACTCTGCTCAGTGCAGCAGAGAGGTTATCCCCATGAGCCGCTGCGGGGTCAAAGTAGTCGAGTGCCTTGGTCATTAATAGATAGGTGTTGGCGTCAAACTGCCCGACAAAGCGATCGGCCTGGTAACGCAGGTAGCTCTCCACCTGAAATTCGACCCCGTAGTCATAATTAAGATGACCTTCACGCAGTTCACGGCCAAACTTTGCCCCCATCGATTCATCGGAGAGGTAGGTGATGTGACCGAGCATCCTTGCCAGTCGCAACCCTCTCTCGGGGAGTACGTTATGCTCTATATAGCGCCCCTCATGAAATTCAGGGTCGGTACGGATGGCCTGGCGGGCTACCTCGTTAAAGGCGATATTCTGAGCGGTTAGTTTGGGCGCGGCGGCAATAATCAATGCGTGGCGCAGCCGCTCGGGGTAGGTGATCGACCACTGCAGGGTCTGCATTCCGCCGAGACTGCCGCCCACTACGGCAGCCCATTGGTGAATACCTAAGGCATCGGCCAGCCGTGCCTGGCTGACCACCCAGTCTTGTACGGTGACGAACGGAAAGTCAGGTCCGTAGGGTCTGCCGCTCTCGGGGTTGGTAGAGGTGGGGCCGGTTGAGCCATTGCATCCTCCTAGGTTGTTGGGGACCACCACGAAGAAACGGTTGGTATCGATGGTCTTTCCAGGGCCAATCGCGGTATCCCACCAGCCTGGTTTTTTATCCTCCATTGAGTGGTACCCGGCGGCATGGTGGTTGCCGGAGAGTGCATGGCAGATCAGTACTGCGTTGCTGGCATCTTCGTTGAGGCTGCCGTAGGTCTCATAGATAAGAGTATAGCCGGGCAACACGGTGCTACACTCCAGCTCTAGCGGCTGATCAAAGTGCAGTGTTTGCGGGGTCACCAGACCGATGGAGTCTTGAGGAATCTGCTCAGGCATTGCGGGAGTTTAAATAGAGTTGCTGGTGGGTGCAATCAGTGATGGAAATTCACCCCTGTAGCAGGTGTGCAGCAATATCCTGTAGTGGGGCAATGAGGATAAATTCAGCCATCTTGATGGCCAGCATGGCGAGAATGGGTGAGAAATCAACACCACCCGCCGGGGGCATCCAGCGGCGAATGGGGCGCATCAGTGGATCGGTGATCTGATTGAGTAGTGAGACGCCAGGGTGTTGGGTGTGGGGTTGAAACCAGCTCAATACTGCCAGTATCAGAATAGACCAGAAGAGCAGACTGGTGGCCAGAGAGAGCAGTTCTGCAGAGGCGAGTATCGCCAGCCCGAGTGGGTTGGCATCAAGGTCTCGTAGTTGGGTAATAATAAAGAGGTGAAGATACTGTAGCAGAAAGAGTACCACTAGCGATGCACCATCAATGGTGCGGTTCGAAGGTATCAGGGAGCGTAGTGGCTGCAACAGAGGATCGGTAAAGCGAGTCACCATCTGTGAGATGGGGTTGTAGTAGTCCACACGCAGCAACTGAAAAAGAAAGCGCAGCAGGGTGAATAGGATCGCAATGCTAAAAAGCATCTGGAGAAAGAATAGGCCTGCGCTGGAGGTGTTGGACATGGTGGGTGGGTTGCTTTAGTGAATAGGTGAAAGGTGCAAGAGGGGCAATCTATTAGAGATCTCTTTAAGGTTGTTCCTGGCTAAGGATTTCGGCCAACTCAATAGAGCGCTGTTGAGCCGCTTTTAGTGCATCGGCAACCAGTGCCTCCAGCCCGCCTTGCTGAAAGGTATTGATCGCCTGCTCGGTGGTACCTCCGGGTGAGGTCACCTTATGACGTAATTCGGCACTACTTTCAGGTCGTTCCAGTGCCATCTTGGCGGCACCAAAGGCGGTCTGCAGGGTGAGCATGCGCGCAGTCTCTTGTGGAAGACCGAGTGACTGGCCTGCTGTCTCCATCGCCTCCATCAACAGAAAGAAATAGGCGGGACCGCTGCCGGAGAGAGCAGTCACTGCATCCAGTTGTGTCTCATCATCCAGCCAGACGGTGATCCCTACCGAACGCAGGATCGATTCGGCTAGACTTTTCTGTTTGTCGGAGGTGAAACTATTTGCATAGAGTCCTGTAGCGCCACTCTGTAATAGTGCGGGCGTGTTGGGCATGGAGCGAACAACGGCCTGTTGACCACCAAGCCAGCGCTGTAGATCACCCTCCCGCACCCCCGCAGCAATTGAGATAATCAGAGGGGGAGGAGATTGAGCTTGAACAACCGGGGCAATTTCAGTGGCGACCTCGGCAAGCATTTGAGGTTTGACTGCCAGTACGATGGCATCGACCCCTTCAATCGCACCACCATTGTCCTCCGGGAAGGTTTGGACCCCATATTGTTGAGCCATAGTACCGAGTGCTTCATGGCTGGGATCTGAGACGTGGATTGATGATCCGGAACAGTTTCCGGCGATTAATCCGCCAATCAGGCTGAAGGCCATGTTGCCTCCGCCGACAAATGCAATTTTACTATTTTCCATAGGAATGAATTCTATCGCTCACGGTGCGGGTTGACCACCCTAATCCGGCACAGTAGACCATAACCAACTAAATTAGTCGGAATAGGTGGTGCTGTTGTTATAAGTGATGATACAATTCGCACCAAATTGATCCATTTGAAGAGGTTTCAGCTATGGCAACAGCAGTAAATGAAGAGTTTAAAATTTCCAATGATGCACAGCAGCAGCTTGCAGCACTCCTGCAATCCGAAGAGAACGATGATATTAAAGGTGTACGTATCTATGTTGCCGGTAGTGGTTGCAGCGGTATTCAATGGGGTATGACCTTTGCGGACGCAGTCGAAGATAACGATGCCGTGTTGGAAGCAGAGGCGCTGAATATCTATGTAGACCCTCAGTGTCTCGCTACACTGGATGGGGTTGAGATTGATTATGTGAATGGTCCGCAGGGTCCCAGCTTTGTATTTAATAACACCAAGGCACCAGCCGGTGGTGGTTGTGGTACGTGTGGTTCTTCTGGCGGCGGTTGCTCCTAACAAAACTGTCTCAATAATAAAATTAAAAAAGCCTGGGTCAATTCCAGGCTTTTTTAATTCCAAGATTTTTTGTTGTCAATGAGTTGGACGATGCTCTATTAGAAAAGAGGTTTGGCAACTACCAAAATGACGACCGCAATCAGTAGCAGAGTCGGAGCCTCATTAAAAAATCGATAGTAGGTGTGGGGCTTCTCATTTCTGTCTTCTTTAAATTGGTGTAGAATTTTCCAACATTGAATATGAAAAAGCACTAACAGCGCAACCAGTGCGATTTTTGCCCAGAGCCAGAGAGGGATAGTCCACTGCCAGAGTTCGATCATCCAGATCCCCGCCAGCACCGTCAGTACCGCTGCCGGAGTCATAATATAGTGAAATAGCTTGTGCTCCATCACCTTCAGGGTCTCATTGACCTCGTTTGATTCGCTCATGGCGTGGTAGACATAGAGTCGGGGTAGATAGAAGAGTCCGGCAAACCAGGAGATCAGCGCCAGAATATGGATGACTTTGGCAGTGATAAAGCTGTTCTGAAACTGAATATAGAAGCCACCTACAATCAGCAGAAGCAGCAGTGGCTGTAGTAATTTTAATTGGTTACGACTCATTTTTAGGTGCTCTTTCTGAGGTGTTCTTTGGAGTGCTCTGGTCTGTCGGGATGGGTTTCTTGGGTGGAGTGTTGTTCGGAAGAAAGCCTTCGGCCAATGCACGATAAATGGGTTTGGGGCAGAAAATCTTTGAGGTACCGTAGGCGATAAAGGCGGTGGCCATCAGTGGTAGCAACATCTGCTGATTATCGGTCATCTCCATCACAATGACAAAAGCGGTGATCGGGGTCTGCACAACACCGGAGAAGTAGCCGACCATTCCCAGCAGCACTGTGGCGGCTAACAGTTCCGGTGGAAACCATTGGGCAAAACCGGCACCCAATCCAGCACCTGCAGCCAGAGAGGGGGCAAAAATCCCCCCCGGAATACCACTGAGCAGGGAGGAGAAGGTGGCGGCCATCTTCAGAAAGGGGTAGAGCAGGTCAATTTCACCTTCACCATGGATGATGGACTGCGCCTCCTGATAGCCGGTACCGTAGGTGGTGTTGTTCGAGAGCAAACCAATAGTGGCCAGTGCAAGTCCGCACAGCGCGGGGATCAGAATGGGGTGTATGCGAACCAGTGGGGCAACGCGACGGCTTCCATGAATCAGACCACTGGCAAAAATTCCCCCAATGGCACCCCCCAACAGGCCACAGCAGAGAATGATACTCAACCCGTTCAGGTCCAGCGGCAGGGAGGTGCTACTGGTCCCGAAGTAGCTGTATTCACCCATAATGGCGAGGGCTACGATGCCTGAGATGAGCACTGCAGTCAGCATGGTGCCACTGCTGCGCTCCTCGAAAGAGCGGCTTAACTCCTCAATGGCAAAGACGATTCCGGCAAGCGGGGTGTTGAAGGCGGCGGCAATACCGGCGGCCCCTCCGGCAAGGATTAACCCTCTGTCGAGATCGTGGCGAGGAAAGTGGGCATAATTTTCAAGCGAAAAGAGTATGGAAGCGCCGATATGGACGGTCGGCCCTTCACGACCAATGGATGCACCAAACAGCAGCCCCAGAAGCGACATCAGTACTTTGCCAATGGCAATACGAAAAGAGAGCAATTTCTTGCGCGCTTCATGGGATGCCAGCTCAATGGCGGCTACGGTCTGGGGAATGCCGCTTCCCTGCGCATTGGGAAAATAGCGTTGTGTGGCAAGAGAGATGGTGACCAGTGCGGTGGGTGTCAAAATTAGCGGAAGATAGGGAGAGATCGCAATGATCTCCCGGAACAGATGTTCTGCCTGTTCTGCAAGCAAGGCGAATAGTGCTGCGATACCACCCACGGCCAATGCCCCGCTCCAGAACACCAGACGACGTTTCCAGAGCCGTTTGGAGGAGAGGCGAATGCGGGTATGTCTGAGTCGTTTGCGCATGGAAAATCAGCCACGCAGAGAGAGAATTGGCCAGTTATGTTGTTGTGCAGTCTCTCTGAGTATTTCGTCGGGGTCTACTGCAACCGCAAACTCAACCTGCTTCAGAAGTGGTAGATCGTTGTGAGAGTCACTGTAAAAGGTACTTCCCTCCATTGAAAGCGGATGCTCTTTCAGCCACGCCTCCAGGCGGGTAATCTTTCCCTGTTGGTAGGAGGGGAGACCATCGACCTGACCGGTAAAGGCTCCGTTAAGCTGTTCCGGGATGGTGGCAATCAGATGAGGAATACCAAGTCGCTCAACAATGGGTGCGGTGATAAAGTGGTTGGTGGCCGTGATGACCAGCAAGGTGTCACCTTTTGTGCGGTGAGACTCAATCAGCTCCTCCGCCTTGGGGAGCATGATCGGTTGGATCTCCTCCAGCATGAATTGTTGGTGCCAGCGCTTAAGCGTCGCCATATCCTGTGCTGCGAGAGGGGCAAACTGAAAGCTGAGCCACTCCTCAATATCGAGTGTTCCGGCTACATATTGAGCATAGAAACGGTCATTTTCACGACGGTAAAAGTCCTTGTCCACATGACCGTGACGGACTAGAAACTCACCCCATAGATGGTCACTATCGCCACCAATCAGTGTGTTATCAAGGTCAAAAATGGCAAGTGCCATAGCGTATCTACTCCGCAATTGAGGTTCTGTAATCAGAGTATTGTACCGTAAGCCCCACTGCTCAACTTCTGTGGTAGACTGAAAAAATAGATTAAACAGAATTAATTATTGGTGGTTGTTGTGATTGACGAAAACGGATATCGACCCAATGTAGGTATCATCGTCATCAATCGAAAGGGAAAACTGTTTTGGGCTCGAAGAATCGGGCAGGATGGCTGGCAGTTTCCGCAGGGAGGCATTGACGACGATGAGACACCTGAACAGGCCGTCTATCGGGAGTTGTACGAAGAGGTTGGACTGCTACCTGAGCATGTAGAGTTGCTTGGGCAGACCCGTGGCTGGCTGAAATACCAACTTCCCAAACGCTGTATCCGCAGCGGAAATCGTCCACTCTGTATTGGACAGAAGCAGAAATGGTTTCTGCTGCGCCTTGTTGTAGAAGATGAGGCGGTTCAGCTGGATTGTGTAGACCACCCGGAGTTTGATGCTTGGCGCTGGGTAGATTACTGGGCTCCAATTGGTGATGTGGTCTACTTCAAAAAAAGTGTCTATCGAAATGCACTCTGCGAACTCTCTTATTTGGGGCTGCCGAAGGGAAAACGCAGGCTGCCCGACAAGTACCGATTGCAGTGCCGAACCAGATAAACTACTGCTCCTTTTCTTGATTTTTCAAGTCATAGCCTCTTCAATTCATAGCCTCTGCGGGATAGAAAATAATTCAGGATGATCTGCGAGAGGTTACTCTCTACGACTCCAGTGGACGCTCTCCCCGGCACGAAATGGAACCACAAACTCTGTGCCAAAGGGGAGTTGTTGCGGCACATTCCACTCCTCTCGAACCAGAGTAAGAGTTCCTCTATTTCTGGGCAAATTATAAAAATCGGGCCCATGGAGACTGGCAAATCCCTCCAGCTTATCAAGGGCATCCACCTTGTCAAAGACCTCCGCGTAGAGCGCCATGGCACTGTGTGCGGTATACATTCCGGCACACCCACAACTACTCTCTTTAGCGTGTTGTGGATGGGGGGCGCTATCGGTACCGAGGAAGAATTTCGGACTGCCACTGGTAGCCGCTTCGACCAGAGCAAGGCGGTGTTGTTCCCGTTTCAGTACCGGGAGGCAGTAGTAGTGGGGGCGCATCCCACCCTGAAACATCGCATTCCGGTTCATTAACAGGTGGTGTGCGGTAATGGTTGCGGCGACCGTAGAGGGTGCCTGCTGGACGAAGCGTACCCCCTGTTCGGTGGTGATATGCTCAAATACCACCTTCAATGATGGAATTTGTTCAATCAACGGTGCAAGCACCTGTTCAATGAAAACCGCCTCACGGTCGAACAGGTCAATTGCGGGATCTGTCACCTCACCGTGAACCAGTAGCGGCATTCCCGCATTAGCCATCGCCTGAAGTGGTTCAAGGATATTCTCGATGTCGGTTACCCCTGAATCAGAGTTAGTGGTGGCCCCCGCAGGGTAAAGTTTCGCTGCAACAATGTGGGAGGATACTGAGGCCCGCTCGATCTCTTCTGCAGTAGTATTGTCAGTCAGGTAGAGTGTCATCAACGGGGTAAAATGGACCCCTTCGGGAAGTGCATCAAGAATGCGTGAGTGATACGCCTCTGCAGCCGTGGTGGTGGTGACTGGGGGGGAGAGGTTGGGCATGATAATCGCGCGTGAAAATTCTGCTGCACTGGCGGCGACTACTGACCGCATAGAGGCCCCATCCCGTAGGTGGAGGTGCCAATCATCGGGGCGTATGAGGGTGATGATATTGGTCATGGTTTGCTCATCATGGAGTTCTTTAAAAAGTTGTTCAAAGAGTTATTTGGAGGGTGATTCGGGTGCAATCATGTCATAAATTGCAGCTATTTTCGCCCCATAAGTAATAACACCTCAATGTGCATTCGTAGTGGTGCCCTTGACCTATCCGACCAAAAAAACGATCATAGAACCAATCTAATATTCGAGTATGAGTCGGTTGGTAACAGTGTTTCTCAAAACAAGGGGGCACTTAAAGGGCCAACCACAATCAATTCACACCCTCTGGTGTGTGGTGAGGTAATAAATATGTCTAAGATGAGTGATCACGACCCGCAAGAGACGCGGGAGTGGCTGGATGCGTTGGAATCGGTAATTGAGGTTGAAGGTGCTGATCGAGCCCATTTTCTGATTGAGAAGATGATGGATAGTGCCCGTCGTCAGGGTGTCCATCTCCCTTATAGTTCCAATACGGCTTATGTGAATACCATTCCGGTGACACAGCAGGAGCTGATTCCGGGCGATCAGGAGCTGGAGCACCGCATCCGCTCACTGGTACGCTGGAATGCGATGGCGATGGTGGTAAAGGCCAACCACCGCCCCGGTAGTGTGGGTGGTCACATTGCCAGCTTTGCCTCCTCGGCAACACTCTATGATGTGGGTTTCAACCACTTCTTCAAGGGGAACGATGCAGAGAAGGGGGGCGATCTGGTCTTCTTTCAGGGCCATATTGCACCGGGCATTTATGCACGTGCGTTCCTTGAAGGACGAATCAGTGAAGAACAGCTGAGCAACTTCCGTTTTGAGTCAGATGGCAAGGGGATCTCATCCTATCCACACCCCTGGTTGATGCGCGATTTTTGGCAGTTTCCGACCGTCTCCATGGGGCTGGGACCGATCCAGTCAATCTATCAGGCCCGTTTTATGAAGTACCTCACCCATAGAGAGGTGCTGGATACGGAGGGGCGTCAGGTCTGGGCCTATCTCGGTGATGGCGAGATGGATGAGCCGGAGTCGCTGGGTGCCATCACTCTGGCGGGGCGTGAGAAACTGGATAATCTCACCTTTGTGATCAACTGTAACCTGCAGCGTCTGGACGGACCGGTACGTGGTAATGGCAAGATCATTCAGGAGCTGGAGGCGCTATTCCGTGGTGCTGGCTGGAATGTGATCAAGGTGATCTGGGGCTCTGGCTGGGATGCGCTGCTGGCAAAAGATAAGAGTGGTCTGTTGTTGAAACGGATGGAAGAGGTGGTGGATGGGCAGTATCAGGCCTATAAATCGAAAGATGGTGCCTTTGTACGTAAACACTTTTTTGGAGCCTACCCAGAGCTGCTGGATCTGGTCTCGGATATGACCGACCAGGATATCTGGAAGCTCTCTCGCGGAGGCCATGATCCGCGCAAGATCTATGCAGCCTATAAGGCGGCGCAGGATCATCGTGGGCAGCCGACGGTGATTCTTGCCAAAACTGTCAAAGGGTATGGCATGGGTGAAGCGGGTGAGGGGCAGAATGCGACCCACTCCCAGAAAAAAATGGGTGTAGAGCATATGCGTCGCTTCCGCGACCGTTTTCAGATCCCCGTGCAGGATGATGATCTGGAGGAGATCCCCTTTATTCGCCCCGATGAGGGAAGTGAAGAGATGAAGTATCTGCAAGGTAGGCGCAGGGAGTTGGGCGGCTATCTGCCTGAGCGCCGTCAGAGTGCGCCATCTATGGTGGTGCCGGGGCCAGAGGCCTTTGATGCGCTGATACAGGGTAGTGGCAAGCGTGAGCTATCCACCACCATGGTCTTTGTGCGTATGTTGTCAACGCTGGCAAGAGACAAGCAGATTGGAAAACGTATTGTGCCGATTGTTCCTGATGAGGCGCGTACCTTCGGCATGGAGGGGATGTTCCGTCAGCTGGGGATCTACTCCTCTTCTGGTCAGCTCTATGAGCCAGAGGATTCAGATAAGGTAATGTGGTATCGCGAGGATACCAAGGGTCAGATTCTGCAAGAGGGGATCAATGAGGCGGGTGCGATGGCCGAGTGGATTGCTGCGGCAACCGCCTACAGTAACCATGGCATCAGTATGATTCCGTTCTACATCTACTACTCGATGTTTGGTTTCCAACGTATTGGTGATCTGGCGTGGGCTGCGGGCGACATGCAGGCGCGTGGCTTCATGATGGGGGGAACCGCAGGGCGTACCACGCTCAACGGTGAGGGGCTACAGCATCAGGACGGACACAGCCATCTGTTTGCTGCAACCATCCCCAACTGTGTTGCTTATGACCCCACCTATAGTTATGAACTGGCGGTGATCATTCAGGATGGCCTGCGTCGTATGGTGCAGGAGCAGGAAAATGTCTTCTACTACATCAGTGTAATGAATGAAAACTATGTCCACCCCGATATGCCGGAAGGTGTTGAAGAGGGGATTGTGCGCGGCATGTATCGTATTCACTCGATGGAGGCGACAGACAAGCATGTGCAATTGATGGGTAGTGGAGCCATCCTGCGCGAGGTTGAAGCGGCTGCAGAGATGCTGCAGTCTGAGTGGGGGGTCACTTCAGATGTCTGGAGCATAACCAGCTTCAATGAGTTGGCGCGTGATGGTCAGGATGTGGCACGTTGGAACCGTCTCCACCCTGCAGAGACACCACGACTCAGTTATGTTGCCGCTTCGCTGGAGGGGGCAAAAGGACCAGTGGTTGCCTCGACCGACTATATTCGCCTCTATGCAGAGCAGATTCGTGATGAGATTCCCAGCCGCTATGAGACGCTGGGTACAGATGGCTATGGTCGTAGCGATACCCGTGAGAAGTTGCGAGACTTCTTTGAGGTGGATCGTAACTATGTTGTAGTGACTGCACTGAAGGCGTTGGCTGATGAGGGGAGTATCGATCTGAAGTTGGTTGCGGACGCAATTCGCAAATATGGGATTGATCCAGAACGTCCCAATCCAGTTGTCCGATAAGGAGCGTAGAGAAGATGGCAGAGTTAACAACAGTCGTCGTACCCGATATCGGGGACTTTAGTGAAGTTGAAGTGATTGAAATTCTGGTGGCTGCAGGGGATGAGGTTGCAGCAGAGGATTCATTGATTTCACTGGAGAGTGATAAGGCCACTATGGAGATACCCTCCCCCTATTCGGGCGTGGTGAAAATATTGAAGATTTCAGTCGGGGATAAACTCTCTGAGGGGAGTGTGATTTTGGAGCTGGAGCTGGCACAAGGCGAGACTACAGCAGCAAAACCAACGGTTGAAGAGGTTGCTGTTGCAGAGACATCGGCGACAGAGGTCGTAGCACCTCAACCTGCAGTCACCCCCACACCAGTTGAGGCACCTCCTCTGGCACCACCTCCAGTCAATGGAAAGCGGGCGCATGCCTCGCCGGCGATTCGCCGTTTTGCGCGTGAGTTGGGTGTGGATCTTTCCAGGGTGGGTGGCAGTGGCCCCAAAGGGCGTGTCCTCAAACTGGATGTGAAACAGTATGTGAAGACGGTGCTGGCTGGAGGGGACACAGCTGCTGGAGGGAGTGTGATTCCTCCGGTTCCGGTCATTGATTTTACCAAGTTTGGTGAAACTGAGGCGAAACCGCTCTCTCGTATCAAGAAAATTTCGGGTAAACATCTCCACGCCTGCTGGTTGAATGTACCCCATGTGACTCAGTTTGATGAGGCCGATATTACCGATCTGGAGGCATTTCGTCAGTCGAGCAAGGAGGAGGCAGCGCGTAAAGAGGTACGCTTGACACCACTGGTCTTTATCATGAAAGCGGTGGTGGCTGCGCTGAAAGAGTTTCCTCAGTTCAATGCATCGCTCGACCCGGAAGGGGAGCAGCTCATCATCAAGCACTACTATAATATTGGTGTTGCAGTGGATACACCGAATGGACTGATGGTGCCGGTGGTGAAAGAGGTGGACCGCAAGAGTATTTTTGAACTGGCTGCAGAGCTAATGGAGATCAGTGGACGTGCCCGTGACGGGAAACTGGGGCCCAATGATCTACAAGGGGGGACCTTCTCCATCTCCAGTTTGGGCGGGATTGGTGGAACACAGTTTACCCCGATCGTAAATGCCCCGGAGGTGGCCATTCTCGGAGTGGCCCGTTCACAAACTAAACCACTCTGGAATGGGGCTGATTTTGAGCCACGGTTGATGTTGCCACTGGCACTCTCCTATGACCATCGGGTGATTGATGGTGCAGATGGCGCGCGCTTTATTACCCGGCTTAACCAAATGCTCACAGACTACTGCAAGGTACTACTCGGATGACAACAACAGAGATAATGGTGCCCGATATCGGGGATTTTGATGGGGTTGAGGTGATCGAGGTTCTGGTAGCCGTCGGGGATACGGTTGAGAAAGAGGACTCTCTGGTCTCACTGGAGAGTGACAAGGCGACGATGGAGATACCATCGCCCTTGGCTGGAGTGGTTCAGGAGCTGAAAATTTCTGTGGGGGATAAGGTCTCGCAGGGTGATCTGATTCTGTTGATGGAGGGTGAAGCTGCAAGCGACAAGCCTCAAGCTTCAAGTTCAACAGCAGACAGCCCTCCGCTTGAGGCGAGCGTAGCGAGTGGGCTTGCAGCTCCTGCCGCCGATATCGAAGCCGAGGTGCTGGTATTAGGCTCCGGCCCCGGCGGCTATACTGCCGCCTTCCGCGCTGCCGATCTGGGCAAAAAAGTGGTGATGGTGGAGCGTCATGCCTCAATTGGTGGGGTCTGTCTCAATGTGGGATGTATCCCCTCCAAAGCGCTACTCCACACAGCGCAAGTGATTAATGAAGCAGGTTCGATGGCAGATCATGGAGTTCGCTTTGCCGAACCAGAGGTTGATGTAGAGGTAATTCGTGGTTGGAAAGAGGGGGTGGTAAACCGCCTTACCGGTGGTCTCGGGATGCTGGCAAAACAGCGCAAAGTGCAGGTGGTGACGGGTGAAGGGCAATTTACCTCACCAAGTACGCTCTCTGTGGAAACAGCAGAAGGTACCCAGCTCATCTCCTTCCAAAATGCAATTATCGCTGCGGGTTCACGTTCGGTAGAGGTTCCGGTGTTCCCTCATGAGGATCCACGTGTGTGGGATTCCACCGATGCGTTGCGCCTGAAAGAGGTGCCAGAGCGACTATTAATTGTTGGTGGTGGCATCATTGGTCTGGAGATGGCGACGGTTTATGAGGCGTTGGGATCGAAAATTACCGTAGTAGAACTACAAGACTCACTGATCCCCGGTGCCGATAAAGACATTATTCGTCCGTTACAGAAACGGATCAGCAAGCGTTATGAAAATATCTATCTAAAAACCCGCGTTGCCAGCATGAGTGCCGAAGAGGCGGGTATTCGTGTCGGCTTTGAGGGTGCGAAAGCCCCCAAAGAAGATGTGTTTGATGTGGTGCTGGTCTCGGTAGGACGTGCGCCGAATGGCAAGCTGATCGGGGCAGAGAGTGCTGGTGTTGCTGTGGATGATTACGGCTTTATCGCCACAGATAAGCAGATGCGAACCAATGTCCCCCATATCTTTGCGATTGGTGATATCGTCGGCCAGCCGATGTTGGCCCACAAAGCGACCCATGAGGCGAAGGTGG
>Ga0233437_1002035_pt1 | contig 32817 bp, 17 predicted proteins | sample SI_122_August201_FD_182714 | JGI IMG/M metagenome (GOLD analysis project Ga0233437, IMG submission 182714) | Seawater microbial communities from Saanich Inlet, British Columbia, Canada - SI_122_August2016_200_MG | ecosystem: Environmental > Aquatic > Marine > Inlet | place: Canada: British... | reverse complement strand
TATCCCAGGTTGAACTTTTTCTACAAATCTTTTTTCTTGAATGTAGCAACTGTCTGAAAGTACGTAAATAAAATATTAGACAGAAGTTTCAATCAGGGATCGTACAAAAATAACCTAGCATAATCTGTCCGCATAGGGATCGTTAAAAGATAACTTCACTTAATCTGTTTGTAAAAGTCCCAAAAGCCGGACGTTTTACAAACAGAATGTGATGTAATCTCTTAGCCGACCCTGAAGTACCAAAAGCACTGGACATTTTGCAGACAGAAAGCCACAGCAACGTGTTTCCTTGACACTTATAAGAAACACTTGAGTAATTTTTGAGCCAACCCTTAGTCTACCGGCAGTGATACGGTGAAGGTGGTTCCTGTTCCGATTTCGCTTTCAAAGTCGATGGTACCGTTGTGCTTTTTCACTATTTTGCTGACAATGTCGAGTCCAAGGCCGCTGCCTTCGCCTGCAGCCTTGGTGGTATAAAACGGCTGAAAGATTTTGCCCCTGATCTCTTCTGGTATTCCCGTGCCGGTATCCGACACAGAAACTCGGATAATCCCGTCGTTTTCTATCGTTTTGACGGTTAAATCTCCCTGGTTTTTCATGGCCTGTAGAGCATTGTGGATCAGGTTTGTCCAGACCTGGGTCAGTTCGTCGGGATACCCCATTATCTGTGAAATCTCCCCATACTCCTGAATCAAATTAACATTCTGTTTGATCTGATTTTGGTACAGTGTCAGAACGGTTTCCAGTCCCTCCTGCACATTGGTTTGTGCTTTTTCGCCACTCTGGTCGAAATGCGCAAAGGTCTTCAATGAAAATACAAGTTTGACAGCCTTCTCTCCAGCAATGATAATGTTCTTTACGCTTCTTTTCAAATTTGAAAACAGAATCAGGGATGATTGGGCAATTTCTTTGTCTGTCACTTGCAGCAGGGGGGAAAAACGGGTAATATTCTTCTGAAAACCCAGGTCCACCAACGTTTTTGCTTCTGTACCGCTGACAGAAAAACCCAGCTTTTCCAGTTCTGCAACAAGCTCCTTGGCTGCGGTTCTTTTTTCAGAAAGTGAAAGTGAGGAGGTATTGGTATCAGACTGTTGCAGCAATTCACTGAACAAACCCAGTTCTTCTGTTGAAAGCTTGGCTGTTATTGCGGGCAGGGTAGCGATGACTTTTTGCAGGGAAGAGTCGATGGTTTCTACGGATGATTTGATTGCTCCCAGGGGTGTGTTGACTTCATGGGCTATCCCGGCCACCAGCTGTCCCAACGCTGCCAGTTTTTCTGACTGGATCAACTGATCCTGGGTTGCTTTAAGTTCTTCGAGGGTATTTTCCAGTGTGCGGTTGTTTTCAATCAGTTCCTGCTGGGCCTGTTTAAGCGAAAGGTGGGTCTTCACGCGCGAAAGAACCACAGATGGGTTGATTGGCTTGGTAATATAGTCAACCGCTCCCAGCTCCAACCCTTTCACCTCGTCATCTGCTGAAGTCATGGCTGTTAGAAAGATCACCGGGATATCTCGGGTTGTTGCCTCTGCTTTTAACCGTCTGCACACCTCATACCCATCCATTTCAGGCATCATGATATCCAGCAGAATCAGGTCAGGCAGTCCCTTGGAGATAACTGCCAGAGCCTTTTCTCCGCTGGGCGCCGCCTTGATCTTGTATTTTGTTTTCAGTAAGCCAGCCAGCACATCAATATTTTCTGGCGCATCATCTATTACCAATATGGTCTGCCGTTCTGCTTCCGTCATATTCTTCTCTTGAGCATCGTTATGAATGAACGCCATTAATGCCGCTTCTTCGCCGTAATTTTAGCAAATCACGATTCCAGTCTTGAAAATTGCATATATCATGACCATTTCGCTAGCTTACCTTATGAGAAATGACCCAATCCTGCAAATAGAAATTGATGATGCCGCATGATCTCTCCGGCCGATGTTAGACACCCATTTTGTGATCGGCGACCAAAAATCTATCCGAAGACATTAAAATCTCGTAGTTTGTCAGGCACTTGTCAGGTGTATGTTTACATGGCATGATAAACATTGAAATTGCTGATATTATCAACCGGAAATGAGTAAAATTAAGCATTTATTTGTAAACCAGACATTTTCTTTATTGCGTAGCTTGGGTTTAATACCCCGCCACTTGCGGTGGGGTCGTTCATTCAACCCTTCGTGTTCTTCGTGGCTCTGTGGTGAAAAGTTGCCCGACGATAGTGATCAAGCTTGAACGAAAGTTGAGTCATAAACTAGGCGTGAGTAAAACAATGAACAAAAAAAACCGACAATCTATCCAAAAACATATTCGGCTGTTCTTCATCTTTTCTCTATTTGTCTTTTCGGGTACCCCCGTCCATGCAGCCCAAAATCCGGAATCTGTCACGATTCAGCTCAATTGGAAAAACCAATTTCAGTTTGCAGGTTACTATGTTGCCAAAGAGCTCGGTTTTTACCGAAAAGCAGGGCTGGAGGTGACGATCAAAGAATTTGATGCAGGCAGTAATGTCGCAGATGATGTTTTATCGAAAAAAGTTCAATTCAGTGTGGGCAGCTCTTCTTTGATCCTGGATGCAATGAAAGGGAAGCCATTTTACCTTCTTTCAGCCATCTTCCAGCACTCCCCTTATGTGCTGCTGTCAAAGAAGCGAACTGATTTGGAACGGGTCGCCGATTTAAAGGGAAAGCGGATCATGGTCACTGATGATCCGATTAGTATGGCTTCTATTACTGCCATGCTGGTTGCAAATGGGATCAGATCCGGTGATTTTATCTCCCAAAAACACACTTTCAGTGTTGATGGGCTGATAAACAATGATACGGACGCTATCACAGCATACATATCCAACGATCCGTACCAGATGGAAAAAAGGGGAATCGGTTACACTCTTTTTAAGCCCAGAGATCAAGGGTTTGATTTTTACAGTGATTTCCTCTTTACCTCCCGAGAGTTTTACAAAAATAACCCTGACATCGTGGCCCGATTCAATCAAGCGAGTATACAAGGGTGGGCTTATGCCTTCACCAATATAAACACAGCTATTGATATCATTCAGAAAAAATATAATACACAGAATCGCAGCGGGGAAGCTTTGCTTTATGAGGCTAATGTTTTAAAAAAACTGGCTTATGATGAAGGGATAGCTCTGGGAAACATCAAAAGAGAACGGGTGAATCAAATTGCCCAGGTATATCGTCTTTTAGGCCTGGCACGTCAAACCCTGAATAGTGATGACCTCATTTACAGTCCTGAAAAACAACCTGCATTGAAGCTGAGTCCTGACGAACAAACATGGTTGTCCGATCATTCTAAAATCAGAATCGGTATGATGAATGCCTGGCCGCCTATCGCATACCAAAAAAACAACCAGGTGCATGGTGTCGATGCAGAGCTGATCCGGTTGCTGAATCAGAAACTGAATGGGGTCCTGGAGATCGTGTCAGCGTCTTTTAAACAAAACTATGACCAGGTGGTATCTAAAAAACTGGATGCCATCATGGATCTGACCCCAAAACCCAGTCGGGAGAAATATTTCAATTTCACCCGTTCTTATCTGGAAATTCCACATGTCATTATCGGTCCCCAAACGAAGGATTATTACAACTCAGAGACCGACTTGTCCGGTAAAACGCTGGCTCTGGAAAAAGGGTTTGGGAATGTGAAATATTTTCAGGAGCACTTTCCCGAAGTTAAAATTGTTGAGTATGACAATACTAATTTGTGTCTGGGGGCTGTTGCCAGGGGGACGGCTGACGCTTACGCGGGGAATCGTGCGGTTGCCATGTACATTATGAAACAGGAACTGATCACAAATCTCAAGGTTCAGGGACGTTTGAATAAACCAGGTTCCGTTCTGGCTATTGGTATACGTAAAGATTGGCCGGAGCTGGCAACCATACTGGATAAGGCCCTGTCCTCCATCTCAGAAGCTGAAAAACGACAGATTCTGGATAAATGGACACGACCCTCAGGTGCTGAGACAAAACAGCCAGTTGGAGAACGGGAGGGATTACCAAAAGGCTATCTGCTTTTGATGATCGGAATTATTGCAGCTGTTCTGGCTATCCTTTTGTTGATCAGTTGGGTTGTCAGTCGCTCCAGGAAGAGAGATATCTCTGAATTATACAAGTCCAAAGAGCTTACAGGGGCAGGGTTGATCATCATTTCCCTGGCTATTGGTATAATTGTGCTGGTGGCCTCATTCAGATTGGTTCAATTCAAAGGGGAAGTCGACAATGAATTGAAAGGCAGATTGCAGACGGTGTTGAATTCGTCTCATCAGATGCTGAAATTCTGGGTTACGGGGAAAAAGAACGAATTGAAAATGACCCTTAGAAATCCCCATTTGAAACAGGCGATAAAGCAGCAACTTAGAGCCCCCAGAAACAACACGGCTCTTAAGAAAAGCGATTTACAGGACGAATTGCGAGTGTTTTTCAGCGGAGATAATGCCGGGATCGGAGGTGTCACCTACTATGTCATATCTCCGGATATGGTCACCATTGGAGCGATGAAAGACCGCGACCTGGGGCGAAAAGATATTATTGCCGACCAGCAGAAAAGCCTGTTGCAGAAAGCATTTTTAGGGGAAGTTGTAATGGTTCCCCCAGTCAGATCAGACATTTTTGCTTCCGAATTGAAAGGTAACAAGGACCAGAACAGATCCGCCATGTTTTTTGCAGGCCCTGTGATCGACGATGATGGGCTGGTCCTTGCGATAGTTGCCATCGCTCTTAGCCCGCTGGGAGATTTTTCTAAAATCGCGTTGGCGGGACGTTTCGGAGAAACGGGTGAGACCTATTTTATCAATAAACAGGGTCTATTACTCACCGAGAGCAGATTCAACAATGAACTCGAAAAAATGGGGCTGCTCAAGCCGGGTCAATTTGGAACTCTCAATATCAAATTGGTAGATCCAGGGAGATCCAAACTGAAAACGACTGCTGATCAACCGGAATCGCAGAACGCCTCCCTGACCTTGATGGCCAGACAGTCGATCTCCGGGAAGGCTGGCATAAATACCGAAGGGTACAATGGCTACCGGGGGGTTGCGGTTGCCGGGGCCTGGCTATGGGACTATGAATTCGATTTGGGTCTTGCCACAGAAATAGACTGGAGCGAAGCCTTCAATCAATATGTGATTATCCGGAATACCCTTGTTATCACGCTAGGCATAACTGTTCTGATCGCATTAATGCTGACGGGCTTTTCTCTCTGGATCGGCCAGAGCGCGACCCGCTCTCTGACGCACTCAAAAGATCAACTGGAGCTCCGGGTCGAGGAACGAACCACAGATCTGACAAGGCTGGAAAAGCGTTTCCGGGACCTGCTGGAATCAGCCCCTGACAGCATGATCATTGTTGACGAATCTGCGGTTATTACACTGGTGAATGCCCAGACCGAAAAACTGTTTGGTTACAACAGAGATGAATTGATTGGTAATGAGATCGAAGCCGTGATCCCGCATCGGTTCAGGGCGGAGCATCCGGCTAAGCGGAATGGGTTTATCCAGTCCGCGATGGTGAGCCCTGTGAATGTGAAGCGAGAGTTGATCGGACTGAGAAAAAACGGTGAGGAGTTCCCGGTGGAGATCAGTTTAAGTCCTCTGAAAACCGATGAAGGGTTGCTGGTATCCGCTGCAGTTCGTGATATAACTGAACGTATCCTCGCTGAAGAAGCGCTTAAGGAATCGGAAGAGAAGAATCGGCTGATCCTGGACTGTGTTGGAGAAGGTATTTTTGGGGTCGATCTTGAGGGGAAAACCATGTTCATTAATCCCGCTGCCTGTTCGATCCTTGGTTATGCAGACAGTGAGCTGGTGGGGAAGAAAATCCATGCCGTGATTCATCATACCCGAAAAGATGGATCTGATTACCCGGTGGATGAATGCCCCATGAAAAAGGCCTATATTGAAGGAAAAAAGTTTAAAGTAGATGACGAAGTTTTGTGGAATAAAGATGAGCAACCTATCGATGTCGTTTATACAAGTACCCCGATGGTAAAAGATGAGAGCATTATCGGGGCAGTAATTACCTTTCAAGATATCACTAAACAGAAACGACAGCAGGCAGCTCTGGAGGCCCAGCATACACAGATGATCGATCTGGTGGTAGATCTTCCACTGCCGACAGCGTTGTTTGATCCCAAAGGTCGAATATTGACAATGAACACGGCGCTGGTCTCCTTGTTGGGATATACCGAAGAAGACCTCCCAACTGTGGATGATCACTGGGATCTTTTTTACAAAGACCCTGATTATCGAGAAGAGGTGAAACGGGTTTGGAATGCAGGAATCGAGGAATCAGCAAATACGGGTAGTCCCATGAAACCCCTGAATCTCAAGATCAATGCAAAATCGGGAGAGGTTTATGAGCTTGAATCCCATACGATTCAGGTTGGAGAGCTGGCCGCTACTATGTGGCTTGATTTCACAGAAAGAAATAAAGCTGAAATGCAACTTAAAGAGAAATTTGACGAACTGGAACGATTCAGACGTCTGGCGATCGGGCGTGAATTAAAAATGATTGAATTGAAGAAAAAGATCAATGACTCGTTACTTGCAGATGGTCTGCCTGAAAAGTACAAAATTCATTAAAACGTGGAGATGACAATGGATCGATATAGGAAAACAGTCTTTGGGGGGGGGTCTATTTTGAAAAATTATATTTTTCAGGCGTCCTTCATTCTGGGAATCTTACTGTTCATTGTGGATCCCGTTTTTAGCGCGGAAAAAAAATGGTTTCCCGTTGATGTCGATGTCTGGAATCCACCTTACAATAAAGCCCGTCAACGGGAACAAAAAAAATATATCCCTCTTGAAAAGGCGCAAAAAAAATGGCATCTGCGGGTGTTTATTCCCCACCTCAAAGATGCTTACTGGCTGGGAGTTAACTACGGCTTAATTGATGAAGCTCGCAGATTGGGCATTAGCTTAACCATATACCAGGCAGGTGGCTATGGCCAACTTACAGTGCAACGAAACCAGATCAACTCAGTTCTCTCAAACAGCGCTCAAAAAACCGATGGCCTGATCATTTGTGCAATTTCTGAAACCGGCTTGAATGATATTGTTAAAAAAGCGGCTGAAATAAAAATCCCTGTCCTGGATCTGATTAATGGTATGTCCTCCACTCATATTTCCGCTAGAGCGGCAGTTTCATATTGGGATACAGGATTTCAAGCAGGGATTTACCTTTCCAGGATACAGCAAAAAATGAAAAAGCGATTGTCTATTGCATGGTTTCCGGGACCTGAGGGCGCGGGATGGGTAACCGCCGGTGATAGGGGATTCAGAGATGCGATCAAAGGGCACGATGTTAAGATTCTGACCAGTCAAAGAGCTGATACAGGCAGTGCTGCTCAGGGTAAACTTGTTCAGACAGCTCTTGATCGATATGGTGAAAGATTGGATTTCATCATCGGTACGACTGTCACAGCTGAGACAGCAGTTAAAATTATCCGGCAACTTGGATTTAAGAATAAAGTCCAGGTACTGTCATACTACTACAGCCCAGGAGTGCACCGCGGCATTCGCAGAAGGAATATTGTTGCGGCTCCTTCTGATCATCAGGTGCTGCAGGCCCGTATTGGTATAGATACTCTGGTACGTATCATTGAAAAAAAGAGTTACTTTAAACATGTTGCACCGAGAGTGACCGTAGTGGATCAAAACAATATTCAAAGTTGGGACAGTTCCACCACCCTGGCCCCACGAGGATTCAGACCTGTTTTCAGTATAAATGAGTAGAGGCCAAAAAATGACGAAAAATACTATAACCTGGGTTTTGCTTTTTATGCTGTTGCTGTGTGGAATTGGTGGTTCCTATTCAATGAGTGACGCCTTCCGGAAAGATGCCTGGGAGGCTTGGGAAACTGAAGTGAGTCAAACAGCCCAACTGCTTTCAGGATCAATCATTGGCTGGATGGAAGAAAGCTATGCCCCTGTATCGGGCCTGGCAGTTCTTTATGAGAATTCACAAAATGTATCCGAAGATGAATTTTTTGGGGCTGTGGATGCGTTTGAGGAGAGGGCCACAACACTGTTTCTGGATACCCATGCTATCGCCCGTCTCAAGAATGGCCAGGAAAACTGGTCCATTGAATACTCAAATGAGCCATCCGGGATTCTGTCTCCGGAAAATCCTCTATCAAAAACCCCAGAAATTCAGGAGATGATTGAAACCGCTTTTTCCAATCCGGGCCAGATTATTTTAGGCCCACCGCTGGCCACTTTTAAAGATACTAACTATTCTTCTGTGGCACTTGCTATTCGGGACGCAAATGGCCCGCTGGTCGTGATGGGCCTTCTGAATCATGATGCACTTCTGAAAGGACTTATCGATATCCATCAACCGGAAGGGATTCAGGTGCATATCCAGGGTCGATTCCTCGGACCAGAAGGATCCGGACCGTTGCGAACCATTGCCGGGAAACCGATGTCGGAGGCACTGTTTAAAGTTTCAACCCGTTCGGTAAGTGCTCGCGCAGATCTGCTATTTACCTGGTATGCCAGTAAGGCCTTCAGTGATGGTCCACAGGAACGCCTCGCAGAAGTTGTCTTAAGTGGTGGAATCGTCGCAAGTATATTGTTTACATTTTTTATCGGGCTTCTTCTCAGACAGAATAACCGGATTCAAATCCGGGTCAATGAGGCAACTGAGAAACTGACAGAGAATCGTGGGCGTCTTGACCTCGCTCTTGCGTCTTCTGACATCGGGGTCTGGGATTGGGATGTGGTGAATAACAAAGCAATCTGGGATGAAGGACATCACCGCATCTATGGTACCGATCCCACGGCCGGGACACTCGACCATGCCTCTTTTTTAAAACGGATTCATCCTGATGACGTGGCGCAACTGGAAACCCTGATGAATAAGGCTCTGGCGGGGGGGGAGGACTACCGTAATGAGTTCAGAGTGTTAAGGCCGGATGGGAGTGTTGGCGTTGTAGCATCCCGTGCGTTCATCATCAGAGATAAAGATCAGAACCCGATCCGGATGATCGGGACCAGTATGGATATCACCGAACGGAAGGTGGGCGAAGAGAAGTTGAAGCAATCGCAACAGCAGCTGAAAGCACTTTTCGATGCTCTACCGGTGGGAGTTGTCATGATTGGTCAGTCCGGAGAAATCCGTGAAGCAAATATGATCTCGGAAAATATCCTGGGAATCTCAGCCGATGAACATAAGATGAGAGATCTCCAATCCAAGGAATGGAAGATCATTCGGCCGGATGGATCGGAAATGCCCGTTGACGAGTATCCGGCATCCCGTGCACTGAGTGGTGAAGGGATTATTAAAGGGGTGGAGATGGGAGTCATTCGTCCGGATGGGAGTCTTGTCTGGATCAGTACGGGCGCTGCGCCAATCAGTGATAGTGCCGGGGGTGGAGTCGCGGTGGCCTTTGAAGATGTAACGGAACGGAAAGAGTTTGAACAGAATCTGAAGAAGCTTTCCCAGGCGGTGGAGCAGAGTCCAGCTTCGATTGTAATTACAGACCCGGAAGGGGCGATTGAATATGTTAATTCAAAATTCTGCGAGGTGACCGGTTATACAGTCGAAGAAGCACTTGATCAGAATCCCCGGATTCTCAAAGCCGACAGCAGCGATCCTGAACTATACCAGGAGCTGTGGGAAACCATTAAGGCCGGCCAGGATTGGCATGGGGAGTTCCAAAACAAAAAGAAAAACGGTGAGTTGTACTGGGAATCTGCCTCCATATCTCCTATTTTGTCGAGTGACGGTTCGATCGCTTATTTCCTGGCGATTAAAGAGGATATTACCGAACGAAAATGGATTGACGCAGAACTGGCCCAGAAAAGTATCCTGATGAAGGCCCTGATAGACAGTCCAAAGGATATTATCATCTTTTCACTGGATACTGAATATCGTTATGCGGCATTTAATAAAGCCCACGCTGATGAGATGAAAAATGTATATGGCAGCGAGATCAAACTGGGATTGAGCATGTTGGATGCTGTCACACGGCAGGAACTGGTTCCCCGGGTAAAAGACAACCTGGATCGGGTGCTGAAGGGCGAAACATACAGCGAGGTTCAGCAGCAACCGGGGAAGGATATTTACTACGAATTTAACTGGGCGGCGATTCGAAATGAAACCCATCGGATCATCGGGCTTTCTGCCTTCATTCGCGATATTACAGATAGCATGCGCTTGGAAGCGGAGTTAAAATCTCGTGTCAAAGAACAGGACGAGGCCCAGTCCGCGATGCTCAATATGATGGAGGATCTCGATGAAGAAAAAGCCATTGCGGAAGGGGCGACTAGAGCGAAGAGTGATTTTCTGGCCAATATGAGCCATGAGATTCGAACGCCTATGAATGCAATTCTGGGACTAACCCATCTCTGTCTGCAAACGGATTTGACGAAGAAACAGAATGACTACATGACCAAGGTACATACGTCTGCCACCTCATTGCTCGGTTTGATTAATGATATTCTGGACTTTTCGAAGATCGAAGCGGGCAAGCTGGACATGGAGTCCGTTGATTTCAATCTGGAGGATACGCTTAATAACGTTGCGACCCTGGTTGCGATCAAGGCACAGGAAAAGGGCTTGGAATTGCTCTTTCTGGTGCCATCGGATATCCCGCTATCTTTGATAGGAGACCCTCTCCGGCTGGGACAGGTTTTAATCAACCTGGCCAACAATGCGGTTAAATTCACTGAAAAGGGTGAAATTATCATCGCTGTTGAGTTGCTGGAAAAATCAACAGAGACCACCAAACTCCAGTTCTCTGTCAGAGATACGGGCATTGGTTTGTCTGAAGAGCAGATTAGCAAACTGTTTCAGTCTTTTTCCCAGGCGGACACCTCCACAACAAGGAAATATGGGGGGACTGGACTGGGACTAACGATCAGCAAAAAGCTGGTGGAGCTGATGAACGGATCTATTCATGTGGAGAGTCAGCCGGGGCAGGGTAGCTCTTTTATATTCACTGCTGAATTCGATCGCCAGACGGAACAACAGCGTGTTGAAAAAATTACAATACCGGATTTGAAAGGAACACGAACATTGGTTGTGGATGATAGTGCGACTTCTCGGGAAATTTTCAGCAACATGTTGAATGCATTGAATTTTAATGTTGATCTGGCAAGGTCGGGAGAGGAAGCCCTTGAAAGATTAGAAAATGCCAGCCCTGCTTACCAGCTGGTGTTGATCGACTGGGTCATGCCTTTAATGGATGGTATCGAAACATCCCAGCTGATCAGGGAGAGACTGGATGCAGCAAACCAACCCAAGATCATCCTGGCAACTTCGTTTGAAAAGGAGAGTGCGCGGCGACAGGCAGGTGAACTGGAAATTAACGGGTATCTGGATAAGCCGGTTAACCCCTCCCGTCTCTTTGATGCTATCATGAACGCATTTGGGAAGAAGAGCCGTGACATAAAAACAGGACTGGAGCGGGCCGGAATTGACAAGACGTCCCTGGATCCCGTTCGAGGTGCACATATTTTACTAGTTGAGGATAATGAAATCAATCAGCAGGTGGCACAGGAGCTTTTGGAAGGCGTTGGATTTTTCGTTGATATTGCCAACCATGGTCGGGAGGCGCTGGAAAAGCTGGCAGAGCTTGAATATGATGTAGTGCTGATGGATATTCAAATGCCGGTCATGGATGGCTATGAAGCGACCTATGAGATCCGCAGCCATCTCGATTACAAAGACCTTCCCGTTCTTGCCATGACAGCCAGTGCAACCGTGGACGACAGGATGCGCGCACTGAAATCCGGGATGAATGACCATATTGCCAAACCCATCGACCCCAATCAGCTGTTTTCCACCCTGCTGAAATGGATCAAACCGGGAGACAGGGAACTTCCCCGGGAATTTACAGAAAAGAAAAATGTCACCCAGGAGATAGGGACGGATCCGGGCGAAGCGTTACCAGATGTGATCTCTGGTATTGATATTGCGGCCGGTATTTTGCGAGTGGGTGGCAATGCCAAACTATATCGAAATCTGCTGAGCAAGTTCTCTAAAAATCAGAACAGTGCTCCTGCTGAAATTAAAACCGCTTTGGAAGAAGGTGATCTGGAATTGGCAGAGCGTCTGGCCCATACCCTGAAAGGCGTTTCCGGTAATATCGGTGCGATGGAGCTGCATGCAGCGTCTCTTGATCTGGAGGCTGGCATTAAAAAAGATCATGGGGGTGTTTCAGCAGACCTTTTGGAACGTGTCCAGGAAAACCTGGATCAAGTGCTGAATTCTGTTCAGACATTGAGTAATCAGCAGTCGGATTCAGAGTCTGTTGCAGGCGGAGCAATTGATCGAAACGTTGTGGACCCACTGATCAGGGAGTTGATGGAACTCCTGGAGGAAGATGACACGGATGCGGCAGATATCGTAGAAAAACTGCTGGTGATTCTCAAAGGGTCCGAGGCGGGAAAAGCGCTGTCAGAAGTTGAACAGAGTATTGGTCAGTATGATTTTGAAGAAGCCATGGAACAGCTACAAAACGTTAATGAACTCTTAGGGATCGTTAAAAAATAACTTCAACGTGTTTCCTTTTCAGCGACGCGTTTCTTTAACACTAATGAGAAACGCTCGATTTTGGGAAACACTCGATTAATTTTTGAGCCGACCCTTAATTAAAATGAAAGGATAGGAAATGGAAGATCAAAAAACAATCCTGGTTGTGGATGATACGCCAGAAAACATAGATGTTCTTGTTGGAATCCTGAAGCAGTTTTATAAGGTGAAAGCGGCCCCCAGTGGTGAAAAAGCGTTGAAGAGCGCGGGCAAGAAACCGCCGGATTTGATTCTGCTGGATATCATGATGCCGGAAATGGATGGATACCAGGTCCTTGAACAGCTTAAAACTGACCCTGTGACTGTGAATATCCCGGTTGTATTTGTGACTGGAATGAGTGACAACGCCGATCAGGAAAAAGGGATGGCTATGGGGGCCAAAGGATATCTGACAAAACCGGTGGATCCCCAAAAAGTGCTTGAGCTCGCGCAAAAGATCCTTTCCTAAGCAGTGGCGTAGTGAAACTTTCTTTGTTCTGTAATTTTCCGCGATGTCGGTTTCGTGGATATGTAGCGTCTCTCAAATAAATAGGTCTTTATGAAAGCGTCTAAAAGTATCTTTATACTGAATATATCTCTGACTTTACTGATGCTATTCGGAGGCTCTCTCTCAGCAAAAGAAGTCAACTGGGGAAAGATAAGAGCATTGAAGGATATGGCTTTTATTCAGTATGTTCAAAGTCTGGATTTAAAGGGGCAGGCATCCATTGATTTTTGGAAAAAAATTCCAATCAGTCGTGCAAATCCGCAAATCAATCAGATTTTCCGCAAGGAAGCGTTTGCCATTTATATGAATAAATACCCCCGAGCCAGTCGCAGGGTAGCAGATTTTAAAGTCGGGATGGGAACCACCATTGTGGGGCCCAAAAGCGGGCAAAAGCTGAAGCTGCCTTTTACTCGGTATTCTCCTCTTCCCAAAGGTCCCATAGGTGACCCGAATAAAATCTACAGAACCAGCTGTATTCAGCTTTGGTCAAATGGATAAAACCCGGCGATAGGCAGTTACCGGAAAGCTTTTTAAAAGCAGGGCATTTACAAGATTCAAGGCCTGATCAAGCGGAAGGTCCGCCAACAGAGCTTCCTGGAATTGATATGGCTACCGGAATCTCAAGAGTGGCAGGGAACACCAAGCTGTTTCGCAATCTTTTACAGAAATTCTCTCAAAACCAGGCTACAGCCCTGGATGAGATTAAAGATGCCCTGATGAAAGGTGATATGGAACAGGCCGAGCGCCTGGCTCACACAATCAAAGGAGTTGCAGGAAACATTGGGGCTATGGATCTTCATGCAGCAGCTAAAGATCTTGAAGCAGGCATCAAGGAAGACGGATCAACGGTTGCGGAAGAGTTCATTTTCTCTGTTCAAAATCAGTTGGAAATTGTCCTGATGTCTATCGCGACATTGACCGTAAGGACCAATAACTCTGCAGATGAAACAAAACCCATGGATAAAACGAGCGTCGATCTTTTAATTTTGGAGCTGAAGGAATTTATTGAAAATGATGATACGGATGCCCTGACTATCCTTGAAAAATTGCAGTTATTGGGCTTCGATGGCGAGCTGGTTGATTTGCTTGGTTTCAGCGAAAAGGCGTTGAACAGTTATGATTTTGAGGATGCCTTAGATTATCTAATCAAATTTGAAGAGCGGCTAAACCAAGACTAACTGATACAAATCCCTTATTTCATGCAGTTATTTTGTAAATAAATAAATCCTGCTCAATCCGAGATATCCGGTAATATTTATGTACATGACGGGAAAATAAATCAACTGAGGCATTTCAATGCGTATCCGACATAAACGTTATTCGAGCCTGGTTTTACTGTTTTTTGTGTTTCTGTTTTCAGATGTGTCACTCTTCGCCTCTGAACAAACCGACCATACTAAAGAGATTGGAGCCAGTACTTTGTCCAGAGAAGGGATCAGTCTCACCCAAGAGAAGCAAACTGCTGTAATCGCTATCGCGAACGAAGGGGTGCATAAAACCATTAAATCGGAAGATTCTCCTGTCTCTCCCGGTCGTTTGATGATTTATGTGATTGGCTTGTTTCTGATTTTCAGCCTTCTTACCTGGCTGGTGGTACATGGTTTAAAAAGGGAACATATCGCAATCAATTTCGGGTCGGTCTGGTTTCGAGGGATTGTGTTGGCCGGATTGGCTGTTTTTGTACTCATCGTAGTGGTTATGGCATTGGTGACCCTGCAGCGCAATCGAAAACAGATCCTGGCTGATGTGGAAAAAAACATCATACAGGTTTTAGCCATCGCCGATAGCCGAATTGAACTGTGGTTGTCAGAGAGAATTTCCTTTATAGGAAAACTGGGGCACGATCCGAAGCTGGCACGCATTACAAAAGACCTGCTGACGATTCAACCCAGTGCAGAGTCACTATTAGTCTCAAAGGAGTTGAGGCGCGCACGATCCTTTTTTAAGGATGATAGAGATATTTTCCCCAATATAGGGTTTTTCATCATCAACCCGGATTACATCAGTATCGGTTCCATGAGAAACACGAATGTCGGTATCCGTAATCTGATCGCAGAACAGTATCCGGAACGTCTGAAAAAGGCCTTCCAGGGAGAAGTGGCATTCGTTCCGCCCATTAGCTCGGATGTTCATCTCACGAAAACACCCCTCAGGGATAAGGCCAGAAAGTCGCCGACCATGTTTTTTATGGGTCCGATATACGACTTTGATGGAAAAGTTATTGCTGTCTTCACTTTACGGGTAGATCCCTGGACGGACTTCTCTCGCATATTGAAACCATTCGGGCTGAGCTCAACGGGCGAAACCTATGCGTTTGATCGGAACGGGATCCTTCTTTCAAACAGCCACTATGATCAGCAGTTGCGTCAGATCGGTTTGATAACAGGCAAGCAAAAAAGTGCGTTGAATATTACCATCAGGGATCCCGGTGGAAATATGGCGGAGGGATACCACCCTGTGGTGCCTAGATCAGAGCAGCCATTCACCCGTATGGTAAAATCGGGTATCCAGCAACGTCAAAAAGCAGAAAAAATCGGTGTTGTAAATGATCATTCGGACATTGAGACGGATATCGATGGATACAGGGATTATCGTGGTGTTCCCTCATTCGGGGCCTGGGTCTGGAAGCATGACCTGGATATCGGATTGGCCTCGGAAATTGATGTCGAAGAGGCGATGATGACCCATACGGCCACCCGCCAGATGCTGTATTTCGTATTGGGGATCACCCTCTTCCTGGCGCTAGGCGCCGTCCTGCTGGTACTTATTCTGGGGGAACGAACCAACAGGGCACTCATGAAAGCAAAAGATACCCTGGAAGAAAAAGTCAATGAACGGACTGCTGAATTAGAGAAGAAACAGGAGCAGTTTGCGGAGGCGGAGGAACGTGCCCGCCTGCTGCTGAATTCAGTCGGTGATGGCATTTTTGGGGTTGACCTGCATGGAAAAGTGATGTTTATCAACGCGGCAGCCAATCACCTGTTGGGTTATGAACCAGACGAGCTCATCCGGCAGAACGTCCACGAAAAAATTCATCACTCCCATGCAGACGGAAGTCTCTATCCTGCTGAAACCTGCCCTATGGCCAAGGCATACACCCTAGGTATAACGGAAACCATCAGTGATGAAATGTTGTGGCGCAAAGACGGGACCGGCTTTGCGGTTGAATATACAGCCACGCCCGTATTGAAAGGCAAGGAGATCACAGGAGCAGTTATTACATTTAGAGACATTACAGAAAGGATGCGCATGGAAGAGAATCTGTCCGCAGAACGAGAGCGCCTGCAGCAGATTCTGGATACCAGTCCTGTGGGTGTGGCCTTTTCAACAAAAGGGAATATCCATTTTGCCAATCCCCGCTTTAAGGAGATGTTTGGTGCAGGCCCGGGCGATAAATCCCCGGATCTTTACGTGAATCCTGAGACCCGGGATACACTGGTCAACCGGTTGCAGGTTGATGGTAAGGTCGAAAACTATGAACTTCAAATGTACAATCAGGAACATGAGGTGAGGGATATTCTGGTCAACTATCTTCCCATTGCCTTTGATGATGAGGACGGAATTCTGGGTTGGCTGCTGGATATTACGGATCGCAAACGCATGGAAGAGGCGCTGGCAGCTGAAAAAGCGCATCTCCAAAAAATTCTTGATACCAGCCCGGTTGGGGTTGGGATCTCCAGTGAAGGTATCATGCGATTTGCCAATCCACGGATTCTGGAATTGCTCAATCTAAAAATAGGGGAACCCGGACCCGAGATTTATGTGGATCCTGAAGAAAGGGCTCATGTGCTGGGAACCGTGAGTAGTCAGGGAATCATGAAAAACTACGAGCTACAGATGTATGGCAAGAATCAGAAAATTAAGGACATGCTGGTGACCTATATGAAAATCGAATACGAAGGCAAAGATGCGGTTCTTGGCTGGGTAATGGATATCACTGAATTGAAAAACACGGATCGGGAGATGCGGAAACATTTCGATGAGCTGTCTCGATTCCGAGAGCTGGCGGTAAATCGGGAGATAAAAATGATCGAAATTAAGAAAGAAATTAATCAATTGCTGGTTCAACTGGGACAGGAATCAAAGTATAAGATTGTCGAATAATTTTTGGAAAATGAGAAATGGATGATCAACCTTTGATGCAAAGCTTTAAGAAACATGAAGCCAGCATTAAAAATCCGGGAGATTGGATTATAACAAACAGGGAACGAATGCAGAATAAAACAGTGTTGAGAGCAGGTCTGCTGTTCTTTTTAATAATGCTGATACCTCTTGCTGCAATGGCACTTTCACTGTCAAAAGAAGAACTGAAATGGTTATCTGATCACAAAGACACTCCATTGCGATATATCATTCCACCAAAATATTATCCGATATCATTTGTAGACCAGGGAAAGCCCAATGGGGTTGTGCTTGAGTATCTGAAGGTACTTGAAAAAGAATTGGGTCTTAAAACTCAACTGGTGGATGTACCCTGGGGGAAAGGCTTGAAAATGGCACAAAACAAAGAGATTGATCTGTTGCCATGTGTGTCTTTTACGCCCGAACGATCTGAATATCTCAAGTTTACAAATAATCCCTATTTAAAACTGCCCATTGTCCTGATCTCAAGAAAAGATATCACCCATATCCGCCAGCTGGACGATATCAAAGGCTACAGGGTCGCTTTTGACCCAAACCTGGTTGCGTACAGCAAATTTAAGAATGATTATCAGCATCTCGATGTCAAGTTCGTATTCCGGGAAACAACACCCAATGTCATACGGGCCGTTCACCTGGGAGACGCTGACTTCAGTTTTGCGTCTGCGGCTGTGGCTGGATACTTGATTTCTCAAAATGGCTGGTCCAACCTGATGATCGCTGCCGAAACGGATTGGCCTGATACAAAGCTTCGCATGGCTGTCAGGGATGACTGGCCTATCCTGGCGGGAATTATCGAAAAAGTAATTCAATCTATACCCCGTGAAAAGAAAGAGGCGGTTTTTAACAAATGGGTTCCTGTTCGATTTGAACATGGATTGCAGGAAGATGTGATCTTAAAAGTTATCCTCCCCATCATCGGGATTGCTATTCTTATTGTTTCAATCCTTACTACGATCTTCATCTGGATCCTGCTGCGGCGAAATCGGATTATCACGAATCAGGTAAAGGTCAGCCTTGAGACACAGCAGGCGCTTCTGAATTCAGTTATTAATTCAATACCCGATCTGATATTTGTTAAAGACCTGCAAGGTGCATATTTGGCGTGTAATAAGGCCTTTGTTAAATTCGTCGGTCATACAAAAGAAAAAATTATTGGAGCCGATGACAATGACCTGTTCGGTAAAGAAATAGCGGAGGAGTTCAGGGGGCAGGACAGTGAGATGTTATCGACAGGGAAATCATTTCGTGAAGACGGGTGGGTCACCTATCCTGATGGAACACTGGTATTGGTGGATACTCTGAAAATCCCTTTTATTGATTCAAAGGGACAAATCAATGGTTTGGTGGGTATCAGTCATGATATCACGTCTCGTCACCAGACGACAATGCAGTTAAAGGAGAACGAAGAGCGTTTTCGAAGCCTGGTAAACAACATCCCCGGGGTTGTTTTTCGTTGTCTCCTGGACGAAAAATATACGGTAATCTATGTCAGTGACGAAATTGAGAAATTAAGCGGCTATCCGGCATCTGATTTTCTGGGTAAGGAGGCAAAAAGGACGTTTTCAGATCTCATACATGCAGATGATCTTCAGTCAATTGTTAAGCAAACGGCACTGGCAGTTCAAGAAAAGCGGCCTTTATTAAGTGAATATCGCATCACTGATCGGAATGGAAAGACCCGTTGGGTTGTTGAAAAGGGTCAGGCGGTTTTCGATGAAAATGGAGATGCTCTTTATCTGGACGGCACCATTTTCGATGACAGTGAGCGGAAGTCTTTCGAAGATGAACTACGGAAGCTGTCCCAAGTTGTTGAGCAGAATCCCTCCTCTATTGTCATCACCGATCCGAGCGGGACGATAGAATATGTTAATCCAAAATTCTGTCAGGTCACCGGTTACTCAGCCGAAGAAGCCATCGGTCAGAATCCGCGCATTCTCAATTCAGGTCAGATGCCGCCTGAGATCTATCTGGATCTTTGGGAAACCATTTCTGTGGGAAAGCAGTGGAAAGGTGAGCTGATTAATAAAAACAAAAAGGGAGACCTTTATTGGGAAGCCGTCACCATATCTCCGATCGTGTCCCGTGACGGGTCAGTAACCAATCTTCTGGCCATTAAGGAAGATATCGCCGAACGAAAAAAAATCGAAGGGGAATTGGCTGAAAAGAGTATTCTAATGGAAGCTCTGATTGACAGTCCCAAGGAAATTATTATCTTTTCGTTGGATGCTGAATACCGCTATACGGCATTTAATAATGGCCATTTTCAGGAAATGAAGCGTGTTTTCGGTACTGACATTCAATTGGGAATGAATATCCTGGAGGCGGTTACGCCTGATATGGTGCCGGTGCTCGAGAGCATTTTCCATCGTGTACTCAGAGGCGACGTCTTTACTGAAGTGCAACTGCTGCCGGATGTAGGAATCTATTATGAGTTCAACTGGGGGGGGATTCGAAATGAGCAAAAAGAGATTATCGGCATTTCAGCATTTGTTCGGGATATTTCAGATCTCAAAAAGCTGGAAAAGGAGTTGAAGAATCGCGTGAGAGAACAGAATACAACCCAGACCGCCATGCTGAACATGATGGAAGACCTGGACGTCGAAAAACAGAATGCCGAAGCTGCCACCCAGGCCAAAAGCGATTTCCTGGCCAATATGAGCCATGAAATCCGAACCCCCATGAATGCCATCATGGGCATGACACACCTGGCATTGAAAACAGATCTGACAGTAAAGCAGGAGGATTATCTCAATAAGATATTCAGCTCTGCAACTTCGTTGTTGGGGCTGATTAACGATATCCTTGACTTTTCCAAGATTGAAGCTGGAAAACTGGATATGGAGGCCATCGATTTTAGCCTGGACGATGTGTTTGACAATGTTACCAATCTAATTGCTCTCAAAGCTCAGGAAAAAGATCTGGAGCTTCTGATTCAAAACCCTCGTGACCTTCCCCAATACCTGATTGGAGACCCCTTAAGACTGGGACAGATCTTGATTAATTTATCCAATAACGCAGTCAAATTTACTAAAAAGGGTCAGATTGTCATTCAGACGAAAGTCATCGAACAAGAACCCTCAAAAATCACCTTGCAATTTGCTGTTCAAGATACCGGGATTGGGCTTTCTGAAGAACAGATCGGAAAACTGTTTCAATCATTTTCCCAGGCGGATACATCGACAACTCGAAAATTTGGAGGTTCCGGACTCGGTTTAACCATCACCAAAAGCCTGGTAGAGATGATGAATGGTAAAATTTGGGTAAAAAGTGAGCTGGGTGTGGGCAGTGCCTTTATCTTTACAGCAGAATTCGGAATTCAGGTAGAAAGGGAAGAAACACCGTTGCCCTTGGCACAGGATTTAAAGGATTTGAGGGTCTTGGTGGTAGATGACAATGAAACGTCTCGACAAATCTTTGAAGAAATTCTGGCTTCCTTTGATTTTGAGGTGGAAATGGCCTTTACAGGCGGTAAAGCGCTGGATGCATTGTCAACCGCTAAAAAACCGTTTGATCTCGTGATAATGGATTGGAAAATGCCGGGTATGGATGGTATTGAAACCAGTTACCAGATAAAAAACCAGCTGAAACTGGCATCCATTCCAAAAATCATCATGTGCACCGCTTATGGACGTGAAGAGGTGATGAAGAAGTCGAATGAAGCGGGTCTGGATGGGTTTTTAGTGAAGCCGGTTAATTCTTCCACCCTTTTGGATACCATTTTACAAGTCTTCGGAAAAGCACAAGGCAAACATATATCCAGAACTCGGCACAATGTAATTGATCTTGAAGAACTGAAACAGATTCAGGGAGCAAAAATACTGCTTGTGGAGGACAATGAGATCAACCAACAGGTGGCTCGGGAAATACTGGAAGGGGTCGGGTTTTTCGTGGATCTGGCTGAAAATGGGAAACAGGCTGTCGATAAAGTGGAAACGACTGAATATGATATTGTCCTAATGGATGTGCAGATGCCTGTGATGGACGGTTATGAAGCAACCCTGGCAATCCGCAGAGAACCGAAGTTTGATCAGTTACCTATTGTGGCTATGACAGCCAATGCCATGGTGGGAGACAAAGATAGAGCCAGGGAAGTGGGAATGAACGATCATGTGGCCAAACCCATCGATCCCCAGCAGTTGTTCTCCGCCTTGGTTGAATGGATTGAACCGGGGGAACGGGATGTCCCACAAAGAGATCCGGAGAATCAGTCGACGGAAGAGACGACAGCATTTGAATTGCCAGACCAGATTCCCGGGATTGACATATCAACAGGCGTCAACCGGGTTGGAGGTAACCAGACGTTTTACCTTAAATTGCTGCAGAAATTCAGCCATAATCAGGATTCTGCTGTGTCTGAGATCACAACTGCATTGCAGCAAGAAGATGTCGCAACAGCCGAACGACTGGCTCACACGATTAAAGGGGTGTCCGGAAACATCGGGGCCATGGACCTGCATTTTGCGGCGAAAGAACTTGAATCCGGGATTAAGGACAAGGGAGCAGAGGCTGCTGAAGAATTGATTTCAGCTGTACAAAGCCAACTGGATATCGTTTTATCGTCTATCGGGAACCTGACGGCAGAAGCAACCCCTCCTGCCAGCGGGAATTCCGGGAAGTCTTCTGAAATGGATATGGGCAGAATCGGTCCATTCTTAAAGGAACTTAAAGAATTTATCGAAGATGATGATACCGATGCCCTGACCGTTTTGGAAAAACTGCGGTTGCTGGTGACCGGAGATGAGTTGGAGAAAACGCTGAACTCAATCGAAAAATCTCTGAACAGTTATGATTTTGAAGAGGCGCTGAACTATCTGGTTAAATTTGAAGCGAAGCTGAACCCGGACTAACTGCTACAAAATTCTTATATCAGACAGTTATATAATACGTTAAAATGTCCCGGTCGATTCCTTTCACCCGGATATTGCCCCTCTGTTCACAGGCGATTTCGTCTTTGATTAGTTCATAAGTACTGTCAGAAATCAGAATCTGATTTATTTCCGCGTTGGTTTCCAGTCTCGACGCCAGGTTAACTGTTTTACCGATAATCGTATAATCCATCCTGTTTTCACTGCCAAAATTACCCACCATACTATTCCCAGAGTGGATACCCATGCGGAGATCCACTTTCATCTCCCTGGCTGCTGTCTGCATCTCTGTGGCCATTCTGACACACCGCCTGGCATCCTCTTCAACTCCCGAAGACTTGGGATCGCCGAAGAATATCATAATGGCATCCCCGATAAACTTATCCAAAGTCCCTTCGTATTTGGCGGCGATTTCAGCCATGCGGTTCAGATAACCGTTCAGCCATGCAGTAAGCTCAGTATGGGACATTTTTTCGGATGTTTCAGTAAATTGGACAATGTCTGAAAAGAACACGGTCAGGGACTTGCGCTCAGTTTCCAGTTTAACATCTTTGTTTCCTGTAAAAATGGATTGATAGACATCCGCAGACAGATATTTAGAAAGCTTGTCTGCCAGCCGTTCCAACTGCTCATTCTTTGATTCCAGCTCTTGTTTTGATTTCCGCAGCTGTAGATGGGTATTAACACGAACTTTCAATTCCAACGGGTTGAACGGTTTAGTCAGGTAGTCCACCGCCCCTAAGTCAAATCCCTTTACAATATCTTCGGTTTCTGTTTTTGCTGTCAGAAAGATAATCGGGATCTCTTTGAGTTCCGGATTATCCTTCAACCTTTTACACGTTTCAAATCCATCCATCACCGGCATCATGATATCCAGCAGAATCAAATCAGGCGGACTCTTCTCAGCTACTTTCAGCGCTTTCTCACCGTTGGGTGCAGCTTTGACTTTATATTCTGTTTTTAAAATTCCAACCAGAATATCAATATTCTCCGGCGTATCGTCGACGACAAGGATTGTTTGTTTTTCCACGGGAATTTATTTTTAAATTAATCATAATACCAGCGTGTTATGCTGATAGATTGTTTGGATTAAACTGCAAAAAATCTGCAGATCGTACTGAGATCATTTCATTATTTTAGAAGAATGTGAAGTGGGAAATATACGCCAACTTATTTATTAAAAAGGATTCTAGCAAAGAACCAATTAAAAGTGAACCTGGTAAATTGTTAACTTCAGGGCAATCGCATGACAAATGTAACAATGGCTTGTAATCCAGCCTACTGATTGCATCAATAGCACTTGCATGAATCAATGTATAATGAGCAAAAATTGATTAATATTGCGCAGCAAGCTCCTCAAAACCAACAATGGCGTGAACCTAATGGTAACGCGGAAAAGTCATGCGATTGCCCTGCTATCAAGTCGGTCTTATATCAGGTACGGATAATACGGGATTCGGCCTGATCTAGGAGATGCGGCCTTCAGTAAATTCAATTATTGGGGATTTTTTGAATACTGTTTAACAGAGCAACCAAAACCAACGATGGTTACTCTGCATTTCAGAGGAAAGGTCTAAGAGAAATTTCTTAGAAATTAAGGGAGATATCACGATGAACAGACAGGCAAACAGCAACCTCTTTGGCCTGTTCCTTAGGTAATCGCTCCTGCATTCGCAAACCGATTGTATGCTGAATGGCGTTTTCATACTCATTCAGTCCCCGGGCCAGCTCTTTAATTGCGCGGTTTCGCCAGATCATTTCCATTTCATAAAGTTCCAAGGCTTTGTTTAAATTGTCCAGTGCTTTCTCGCGTTGTGGATTATCTTTCTTTTTAAGAGCTCGTCGTGCTTTTGATATTTTTGATTTAATATGGCTGGCTCCTGCAAGTCCTGCAATCTCCTGCTCTACTATTTTTACTTTATTCATCGCTTCTTCAGGCGGGGCGCTTAAAATAACAGGTTCAAGGTCGATCATCGGTTGTTTCATCAGGACCAGTTTTTCAGTTGAATTCAGTACTTTCTGAAAATTTATTAGACTCTCATAAGCCCCATCTACATTCTGACGATATACACGCTTGGCTTTTTTCTCAGCCGTGGTAAGGGTTACAAAATCTTTCCGTTTTTCTCCCCATTCTTCTGGAATCTGTTTTTTGATTTCCTCCTGATCATTTTTATAAGCATCAATTTTGGTTTGAAGAGTCTGCAGAAGATCCGCTTCTCTATTTTCACTACTGAGCAAACGGTGGTGTTTCTCATTCTCTTTGACCTTTTCCTCGATTCCCCGAATATCCTCTTGCAATCCTCTGACTTTAATATGTATAGGGCGATAATCTGGAATAGCGCTGTTCAGATTTTTTTCCGCAGTGCGCGCTTTCTCAACCAAATTAAAAGTTTTGCCGGCATCGGTAAATCCCTCGGATAATGACCTTTTATAGTTAGCCGGTAGGTAACTGATATCCAACCTCTTTGCTTTCTCGATTGCAGCTCGCAATGTCTCTCCCTGGGAATCATAGTCTAAAAACAATTTTTCTTCCATGCAGAGCTGTAGTTTGGGATTCATCGGTGGAGGCGCTGTCGTAGCCGTTAAATGAATCCGGTTGGGTAGGTAGTTCACCAGACTGGGGAAGGCGCCCGCTATGCCCAGGCCCACCAATTGCAAAGTGATAAAGGCAACTGCCCCTTTATAGATGTGGGTGGTTTTTACACTGACCGGGGCAACCCCGCGGAGATAGAAAAGGGCGAAACCAAACGGAGGTGTTAAGAATGATGTCTGAAGATTCATGCCGATCATAACTCCCAGCCAGACTGCTGTAATATTCGATCCAGGGTTCAGCAGGAGAATTGGGGCGACTATGGGGACCACCACAACGGAGATCTCGATAAAGTCAAGGAAGAACCCCAATAAAAAAATGACAACCATGACAACGATAAACTGCATCCAGAATCCACCCGGCAGGCTGGTCAAAAATTCCTTGACCAGTTCCTCTCCGCCAAATGCTCTGAAAGCAGAGGTCAACATGGTCGCTCCGATCAGAATAATAAATACCATGGAGGTGATCTTTACCGTTTCTATCCCCACTTCTTTTAAGGTATTATCAATTTTATAAGTTCGCCAGGTACTCCAGATTACCCCTGCAAACAAGCCGGTAGCGGCCATGAGTCCTAAAATAATACCGATAACATCCGTTGTGGATTGCATATTTTTAATATTCAGAGCAAAAATATTCTGCAGAATGATGATCAATAGAATGGAAGTAAGCGTAATCACGAGGGGTGTATAAACTCCTTTTTTGCTGGTCGCTAAGCGATACCCACCCATGACAATGGCCCCGATTGCCCCAATCGCACCTGCCTGGTTGACAGTCGCCACACCCAGAATAATAGATCCCAGGACGATAAAGATGAGTGAAAGAGGTGGAACGAGGGCCATTAATGTTCGACCCAGGAAATTAATATCATATTTCCCTTCAAATGGAATCGCGGGTGCATTTTTTGGATTGATCAGTGCCACAATCAGGATATATGCCATGTACAAACCAACCAGCACAAGGCCGGGTATGAAAGCACCCATAAACATATCACCCGCACTTGCTGAAACCACGTCGAAACTGGACGGCATGCTGAATTCACCTGTGATAGCCCTGTAAGCTGCCTGACGGTTAGTATTGGCCTGGTCAGCAGCATTTGAGAGCTGATCCGCCAGGATAATCAGGACAATGGAGGGGGGTATAATTTGTCCCAGCGTTCCCGAAGCACAGACTGTTCCGGAGGCCAGGGATTTGGAATAGTTATTCTTAAGCATTGCCGGTAGAGAGATCAGGCCCATAGCGATGACAGTCGCACCGACAATCCCGGTTGTTGCTGCCAGCAGAGCCCCCACAAATACGACAGATATTCCCAGACCCCCGGGAATGGGACCGAAGAGCTGCGCCATTGCAACCAGAAGATCTTCAGCAATATTTGATCTTTGCAGCATGATACCCATAAAAATAAAAAGTGGAACAGCTATCAACGTATCTCTCTCGACATCCCAATACAAGCTGCGGAAATTTGTGATGCCTGCACTCAACCATTGGTTGGGACCACCTTGGGTAAAATAGGCACTGGGATTACCTTCAAAGAAGTAACCTGCTAGAGCGGCAATAGAGATGGCCAGAATTGCGGATCCGGGCAGGGCAAACGCAACGGGATAACCTGAGGTGAGCGCTGCGACCATCAGTAAAAAAAGGAGCACTAAAAAATAACTTTCCATTATTAACCTTAAAATTAATTTTAATTCTCAGTAAGGGTTGTCTGCGAGCGGTGAATCCTAACTGACTGAGTTGGCTGATTGTTCCGGGAGATCCTGTTCCCCTAACAGATTAGCAACATTTTGAAGAAACATGCTTATAAACTGTATCATCATGGTTATTGCAAAAATCGCTAAGAAACCTGCCATTAAGTATTTAGTGTAAAGTCCGTAACCACTTTGCGAAATCTCAAATTTGATCAAAGGGGCATTCAGACTTGATCCTTTTCCGGTCATCCCCTGAGTTAGGATTACCCAACATAAAGGAGTCCCCAGGAATACAGATCCGATAATATTTGAAATGGCTTTTTTTCGTTCTGAAAAATGGGTATAAAGAACATCAACCCTGACATGACCTTCGTGGAGTAGCGTGTAAGAACTGGCAAAAAGGAAAAGGGCTGCATACCAGAACCGTACAATATCCCCCATAAAAACCTGTTCGTATGAAAACACAAACCGTGATATGACAATCGCAAATTCTGCCAATACCACCATGAATGCCAGCCAGACAAAATGAAGGGAACGGACAAAATAAGCAATGACGATTGAAAGGACAATTAAAGGGTAATGAACATAGGTTCCTCTGAATTCAGGGCGCCCCAACTCGTTAAGAAGTTCCTGACTGATAATATATCCAAGGAAGCCTTCCACCCTCAGAAATGAGATGATGAGGTCACAGACGCCAACCAATAGAGTTGTCCAAAACGCTGCCTGAATGATATGAGCCGCCAATGTTGACATCCGATCAGCATCCATTCTTAAACTGCGATCTTTTTTTGTTTTCAGAACGTAACTGGTTATTAGAACAAGGACAGCGCAATATGCCAACAATTGAATCCATCCCAGATTGATCAATTCATCCGTCAGAGGGGAGTCCAAAGGTTCGAAAAGAATCCAGTTCTGATGGGTAAAAAATACGGAAACACCAGGCCATTCGCGCCAAAAAACCAGGTAGTTATTGATCAGATATAACACCAGAAATGTTACCATACCATAGGAGAACACTCTGGCGAGGGTTATGACGGTTCTCCTCTTTTGATTTGTTTCAGATACTTTTATTGTCATACGCTTAGATGGGCTGATTTAACCAGAGAAAGAAATGAAAGGGTTTGTTTCAGGAGGTGAAACAGTTCCAAAGTGAAAAACCGGTGGAAGATATAAAAACAGGAGATAATCACAAAATACTATCTCCCTGTTTTTATGCATCCCACATAACTGCTGAATCATGTCCCTCAAAATACAAATGAGGACTATTCCATTTATTGAACAGCCCCCAATCAAAAAAGTTGGGATTAAATACCTAAGACACGGTTTCGTTGAGCTAAGTAAGCCTCATCTGAAATCTTCGCCCAGGCACCCGTTTCAGCTCTGGATTTAACAAAACTCTGGTGGACACGTTTGGCCAGTGGACTGTGTTTTTGGATTTCTTCAAAAACTTCTTCAGCGGCTTCACCAAAACTGTCATAGATATCATCACTAAATTTTCTGAGTTTAACACCCTGTTCAGTGACAAGCTTTTTCAAGGCGGCACCATTTTTAGAGTTGAACTCAGCCATCATGACATCATTTTCCATGGAGGAGGCGGCCTCAATGATTAACTGGTCAGATTTTGAGAGTTTGTCCCACCATTTTTTATTTATTCCCAGACCCAGCATTGAACCCGGCTCATGCATACCTGGATAATAGTAGTACTTAGCGGCTTCATAAAATTTAAAAAAGGTATCATTCCATGGTCCCACCCACTCTGTAGCGTCAATGGCTCCGGATATCAAATTCTCATAAATCTGGCCGCCGGGGATGGAAACAGGAGAAACGCCCATTTTGGCCAAAACATCCCCACCTAAACCTGGCATTCGAAATTTAAGCCCTTTCATATCCGCCGCCGTATTGATCTCTTTGCGAAACCATCCGCCCATCTGAGAGCCCGTGTTTCCACACATCAATCCTTTCACTCCATAAGCTGCTCCGAGTTCATCCCATAGTTCCTGTCCGCCACCAAATCTCATCCAGGCATTGATCTCGAGCACGGTCATCCCGAATGGAACCGCTGTAAAATAAGCAAAACTGGGATGCTTTCCCTTCCAGTAATATTCTGCAGCATGGTACATCTGGGCGTTGCCTGAAGCCACTTCATCGAAGGAATCAAAAGCCTTTACCCGCTCATTGGCAGCATAGTAATTGACCTTCATCCTCCCATCGGTCATATCTGACAGGCGTTTTGCAAACCGTTGAGCGCCCGTTCCCAATCCTGGAAAATCACGAGGCCAAGTCGAAACCATTGCGATATTTAAGCGACTTTTTGCGACCACCGGCGCACTGACACCGGATGCTAAAGCTATTCCACCTAAACCAACAGCACCTGTCTTCACGAAATCACGTCGTTTCATCAAACTTCTCCGTTATATATGGTTAAGATCAACCTTCTATGAATAAATATAAACTTCTTGACAGTTGATCATAAGAATTTGGCATAGCGAAGTCAAGGGTTGTTTATGACTTTATTCAAGGTTTTGATTGGAAGAGGGAAAATACCACCGTTATTGTTGACTATTGACTGTCTTGTTGGCAGGAATGGACCGAGAACCGGATATTCTCATCCAAATTAGACATTTTAATCTGAATGGAGGATCATTAAGGTATGTTTTTCTGTATTGCTCATCTCTCTTTGGGATGAAATGTCAAAAATATTTCAACTCTTTTCAATTATTAAGGAGTCAACATGCCGGAAGTTAAAACTCAGGTTGTGCAGGTGTCAGAATCAGCTGCTGAAGGAACTGCGAGGAATCATTCAATTTACATTGATCGGCCGGAGGCCAAAGGAGGCAGTGATAAAGGTCCCATGGGAGGAGAACATTTTCTAATGGGATTGGGGGGGTGTTTCATGAGCAACCTGTTGGCTGCAATCAAAGCCAGGGAGGCGGATGTCAAAAACGTCAGAATCGAGATTATTGGATCTGTCGCCGCTGAGCCTGCCCGCTATACCGCTGTCAATCTTTCCATATCAGCCGAATACAGTGATAAAGATCTGATGACCAAACTTGTGACAATCGCGGAAAGAGGGTGCCTGGTAGCAAATTCGATTAAGAGTGCAATTGATCTCTCCTTTACCATAGCCTGAGTGCTTCTCTGGGAAGGCTGATCAGGACTTTCCTGTCAACTTGTTGGAGCGGTAAAAAAAGTATCCCAGAGCGACTACGCCAGCGGTGAAATAGGTGTAGCGCATTCCCTGTTTAGCATCATCAACTGTGAGTAAGAAGAGGCCGATCAGCCCGAACAGGACCGCAATAAAAAACTGCGAATAATAGCTTTTGAAAAGAATATAGGGCTGCTGGGTGGTTGTTCTCGCCAGATCGAAAAAACGCTTATTAAAGGAGAGCCTGAACAGGGAGGTAAAAAAAGTGATCAGGACAAGCAAGAGAAACAGGACCGGGAGGTCGATCTCTTCGTTCAGCAGTCCCCGCAGGAACCAGGAGAGAATGTATAGCACGACACTGGTTTGATAAACGATCCTGCTGGGCATGCGGTCAATCCTGTTTTTGATCAGAAAAAAAACAACGCCAAATATGGCCATCAGGACAATTACGAGCATCCCTAGCTGCCAAAAGCTTTCATGCACGATCAAAAACAGGGTGATCACCCAGAAAAAACTTTCCAGGTAGAGGAAAAGGCCATCGATTGAAAAAACCAGTTTTGATCTGTAATCATCCTTAAACTGGATGATACTGGACAAACGGATGGCCTTGATTTGAAGCAGTGATGGAGATAGTTGTCCGATATGTTGACCGTTTGCAAAGGAGGCCACACTCAATATGGCAACCAGTGAAGAGAAGATAAAAATCGAGAGATAGCTGTATCGATCCAGCAGGAAACCACCACAGAACACCCCGATTTTTAAAATAATGGACACCACGATTTGGAAATTTCCAAAATTTTTCCCTGAATTTGAAGGGGTGACGATTTCGAAAAAGAGGACTCTGTTGGTAATCCAGAAAAAGCAGTTATAGGCGCCGTATAAAAGAGCAAGTATGGGTAAGAAGATAATTTTATGGCTGGCAAATACAGTGATTAACAGCAACAGCTCCAGCAAAAATGAGAGTTGAACCATTTTTTGCAGGCTGGCCTTCTTATGCAATCTATCCCAAAACCATAAAGTCAGACAGTATCCGAGACCTGTCAGCGAGATAAAAAAGCTGATCTCTGAAATCGAGTAGTTCAGCTTCCACAAAAACATCGGAATATAAAAGGGGAACAGTCCAATCAGAAAGGTGTGTAAACCGATAAATTTGTAAAAACTCTTGTAGCTATTCACCATATTCCCCTCGGCGGAGCAGATGCTGAACAGATACAAACTCTTTTGATTTTGCATGCTTTAAAAAACACCCGCATCGCTCAATTCAATACTGTTCAGTTTGGTGAAATAACTGTCCAGCTCAGGTTTTTTCCCGTAACGGGGGAAATGATGCATTTTCAGATAGGGGCGGGAATTCAGTTCCAGGAAAATACATTTCTGCTGATCAGGGTCGAATTCTATCCCTTTTTCAAAGATGACATCAATTCCGAAGATATTTGCGTTGAAAGAGTCTAGAATTTTCAAAAAGAGTTTTCGATTCTCTGGTGAGACAGTATCTTTATCGATGGTTTCAACCACGCCCCCGGGTGCAAGTGCGATCTTGTTATGCAGATAAATCTTTTTCCCTTGTTTTGGGACAGAGGCCAGGCTCAGCTGCTGTTTCCTCAGAAATCGCCGGGCGTGACTATTTTTTGAAATGGTGTGTATGACCGGGAGCAGATCCATCTTCTGTCTTTGGACGTTCTCCATGTCTATCAGGTCTGCAATGGTCGTCTTACCGTCCCCGACCACGAAAGGAGGGTAGCGTCTGATGACAGACATGATTTCGTCTTTGATAACGACCACCCGATAGTTTTTACCTTCCAGATATTCTTCGATAATAGAGCTGGGCCACCATATCTTGACCAGGAAGACCGCTTTCCAGAATTCTCTGAAATTAGTGATGGGGAAATGGCTGCCTCGTGAATAGCCACTGACATTCGGCTTGATAACCACAGGGAAACCATGTTTTTTCACAAAATTGTAAGCTTTCAGGGGGTTGGTAAAGATGGTGCCTCGGGCATGTGGTATGTCGTGTTCGACAAACAGTTGACGCGCTTGCTGTTTGGAACGGGTTTTCTTGCGGACCTCCAACGTGTTATAGTCGCTGCAACCATCCATGAAACGCTGTTCGATCCACTGATAAATAAGTTTGTTGAATAGTTTCATGATTTAACCTTGTAGTGCATGGCCAATTTTTTAAAGAAAATGCTTTTTCTTTCCTGTTTGGCTGAAATCGCTCGAGTGTTTTCTGCTAAAAAAAACATGTCTGCCCTGATAAATCGGGCCTTTTCCGCCCAGGGGGTTTCAGGGTCCAGCAGATTCAATGGCATGGGGGTGAAAAGATTAATCTCCACAATACTGAAATTTCCCTCTAGTAGATCGGCTTTGGAATTTGCTTTGATACAAACACGGGCCATCCGAAAGTTCCCTATTTTTTTGACATGATTCCAGACAATTTGAGTTTCATGGTCCAGAAAGCGTTGAGTCAGATCCCGATACGATGTATGAACATTATTTATCCCATTAATGGGGTATTTCTTCTCATGCTTGTTTTCTACTTCGGTTATGGAAAGAATTGCAGCCATATCCGGTTTTTCAGCCCGGCGGACGTAGTAAATTTCTAATTCACGGCTTTGTTCCGCTGCTTCCTGTAATACATACGTAATTTCTTTATCTGCTATTAACTCCTGAATAACCTCGAATTCCTGCTCAGAATCTGCTCGATAGATACCATAAGAATTCTGACCCCATTCTGGTTTCAAAAAAACCGGGTATTGCTGCAGTGGCGTGACTCCATTGTGTACCAACTGTTTGAGGCGCCATCGGAAGGGAATTAACAGGTTGATTTCCAGTTTTGAATAGATACCTGTTTTCTTGTTAAAGTAGTTGGCATTCAGCTGAAAGAACTTCCTTGGATCAACCCTGAATTTGAGACAATAGGTAATATACCAGAACACCATCCAAAATTTTATAACCAGAACAGGTTTAATTATTGTGTTCATCATAATGATTAAGTCTCATTGCTAGAGCAGCAGCCAAAAATGGAAGGAGATTCAATCCTTGCCTGTCTGCTTGTTTTTCCTCATTCAATCACCTTTGGCCAGTTAGCATCGCCTCTGGTGATAAAGTCATCAACGTATTTCAACCATTTGTTTTTGATTGTTTCGTCATAATTCAAGTAGAGCTTGCCCTGATGGATAGTCCAGTGTAGCGGATCACCTTTGGCTGTATCCCCTTCTGCCACCGCCCAGGCGCAGTATCCACCGTACTGAGGCGCATATTTTTCAGGGTTGGCTTTAAACATATCGAGGTTTTTTTGGCTGCTGAAATACCAATTCACTCCTTTGTACTTCAGGTGATATTCGTCCAAACCCTTGA
>Ga0233437_1002034_pt1 | contig 32822 bp, 20 predicted proteins | sample SI_122_August201_FD_182714 | JGI IMG/M metagenome (GOLD analysis project Ga0233437, IMG submission 182714) | Seawater microbial communities from Saanich Inlet, British Columbia, Canada - SI_122_August2016_200_MG | ecosystem: Environmental > Aquatic > Marine > Inlet | place: Canada: British... | reverse complement strand
GCTGTAACCGCAGAGCCGCCATTATTAGTAACATTACCACCGCTTGTGGCTGTGGTTTGGGTTATGTTTGTTATTGTTGCCGTTGTAACTGTTGGCAATGGCCAGCCTGAACCCTGCAAACAACGAACGGAGAAACCACAATTTCTATCGTGACCGGAGCGGAATACGCCATCGCCGCCACTGCTCAACATCCGGTACCATACGAGATATGTATCGAACTCAGATGAAGACCAGAAGGAGCCGGAGAAGCCCCAATCGGAGAAACTAATATCTGGATAGCGCTCGCCGCCGGGAAGGGCAGTGAATCCACTTTCATTTGTTGCTCCAGTATTAGGGTAGACCCAATGATTTGTGCCGGTTTCTTTCATTTTTCCGCCGGCAACACTTTCTCCGCCAAGAAAATCAGTTAAAATTGTCCATTCTTCGTCGGTTGGCAAATGCCAGCCGGCAGGGCAAATACCTTGCACTCCTGGTGTTGTGGTGTATTCCATCATTTCGTTCCATTGGAATAAACCGCCGTAAATATCACAATTTGCAGTGTTGTTATTGTAGCAGTATTTTTCTATTATACCATCGTCTGTCATATCTTCATAGCCACTTATCATTGTACCTACATTTAGGTTTTCTTTAAACCAACATTGGTTGCCAATTAAAACTGTATTATAAACTTGTCCTTCATAAGTTACGGTTGGTATTCCGGGGCAAGGCACTCCAAAAGTGATTGGATAAATTAAAACATCATCAGCAAACATTTTTACAAGGTAACCTTCACCGGGATTACAATTTCCAATTCCATTTATCCAATTTGGGCCGATTTTTCGTAATATTTCTCCTTGTGAATTTCTTATAAAATCAAGATCGTCTCCCAGTATAGTTTCAAAAGCAATCAGAGCATCTAATGGAGTATCCGGAAAATAGCTTATAAACTGATATCCTGCTTCTAATTGAATCGGAGTTACAGGATCAATTACATCACCTTCAATAATGAATGAATCAACGGCAAACATTTTAACAAGATAACCTTCCTCAATAATCCAATCACCAATTCCATTAACCCAATTCGGGCCGATTTTGCGTAATGTCTGGCCTTGTGAATTTCTTACAAAATCAAGATTTTCGTTTAAAACGGAAGCCATAACAGCTAACATATCCGGATCTTCGGGAATAATTCTTGAGGAAATAAAGCTATAACCTTCCGAAAGTTCAATTTGCTGCTCACCTCTTAAAGGGTTTTTTGCATTTTCCTTTTGTGGAAATGCCACTTGTGAAATTGTCAAGGTTAAAATTATTAACCCAATTGTGTAAATTTGTTTCATAAAGCATTTTTTTTAATTAGTAAATACTGTTAATTAATATATATGGTTTTGGTGCTCTGTGAGCTGCTTTTATTTATCACTTCATTTACGAATTCAATAACTTTATACATTGCTTTGTTTTTTTAGTTTTTCATATTGTTAAGTCTTTATGACGTCTGCCGGTTTTTTTCATAGAATAATCTCTGTAAACACTTCATTTAGTTAAGGATGGCTGTGCATAAAGATCCAAAATGCCCATATTTTTATGATTATTGTTATTACAAGGGGCTAAATATACAACATAAAAAAGCAAAAGTCAAATTTATTTTTTCTTGTATGTTATTTGAGAATGATGAAGGGTGATATTGTTTACTAATTGATATTGGTGGATATTTTTTTTCACTAAAAGCTGGAAAGTTAAATGAATAAAGGATACTATCTTTTGAAAAGATAGTATCCTTTTATCGGTAAAGTGGCTTACAGTCCACTACCCAAGTGAAATAATTACTTAGTAATTTCACGGAATAAACCATTACACCCAGAATGAGCTTTAGTATTCAAGTCGAGTAGGCAAGGGGAATTTCACCCCAAGCCTCTCACAGAACCGTACGTGACAGTCTCCCATCATCCGGCTCTTCTTGACAAGTATTTAACACTTTAATCATCCTCTTTCGAGTTGTAGGTTAGCTAAATATTGTCAAGCTAATCCCTTCGCTCCGCTTCCATTACAGAAGTTTCATCACTACTACGAGTTAGTCCGCCACCAACTGACACTTTTCTACTTTTGACCTCACGGTTTTTCCGCTTGTGTCGTTTCGATTTTCATTATCAGTTGGCTTCCACTGTTCCATAACCAAGCCCATATACAATTCCTGCTGCCTTTATGCCGAGTGCCAACACAGGCAATTTATTTCTCAGGTAACCCCTGTACTTGTCCCGGGACAGATTAGGTTCCCCCGGTTTCTGACACTGTCTATATCAATTTCGACACCTCATCGGTCAGTTCACTTTCGTTCAGCTCTTGTATATACACCTGAAATGCTTCTTTCAGCATCCCTTTTCCTATCCGCTCAACACCTCTATCCTTAGATAAAAGCACCGCAGGGCGGTTTGACAGATACTCCTGATAGTCCCTGTCGGTGGGTCTTTTCTGCAAACTCATATATCTTTCGGTTTGCCGTGAGACTTCTGTTTATCTATAACAGCTCGTTTCTTTCCTAAAATATTATTTTGCTTACAGTCCACCATCTTGTTTATAGTTCGCTTATTCAGTTTGATAGTACAATGTGCCTTGCACCCTGAAAAAGCTTCAGTGCACAATTAATCCTGCAAACAACGGCTGCATAAACCATAACTCTTACTGCTACTGTAACGTGTCACGTCATCGTTATAGTAGCTCAATCCCCGGCGCCAGGCGAAACTCGTACTGAACTCAGAGGAAGACCAGAAGTAGCCCTTGCTGCCCAACCAGCTGAAACTACCAGTCGTATAGCGGTAACCACCAGGAAGGGCAGTGAACCCACTTCCATTTGTTGCTCCAGTATTAGGGCTGCTCCAATGCGTTGTGCCGGTTTCTTTCATTTTTCCACCTGCTACACTTTCTCCACCAAGAAAATCAGTTAAAGTTGCCCATTCTTCGTCGGTTGGTAAATGCCAGCCGGCAGGGCAAATACCTTGCACTCCGGGTATTGTGGTGTATTCCATCATTTCGTTCCATTGGTATAAACCGCCGTAAGTTTCGCAATACGCAGGGTCGTTATTGTAGCAGTATTTTTCAATTACTCCATCATCACTCATATTCTCATAACTATTTATCATTGTTCCTACATTAAGATTTTCTTTAAACCAACATTGGTTGCCAATTAAAACTGTATTATAAACTTGTCCTTCATAAGTTACTGTTGGAATTCCGGGGCAGGGTTCGCCACTTTGGGTGTTAAATGTTTCCTGGTATCCATAGGCAGTACCTTCGCTGTTTGTTGCATAAGCACGCACGTAATAGATTGTGTTTGCAGTTAAACCTGTAATTTCACTTATAAAAACTCCTGTTCCGCTACCATCGGTAGTATAATCATCGTTTAATGTAGGATTTCCGTTTGTGCTCCAGCAAACGCCTCTTGCCGTAACCGCAGAGCCGCCATTATTAGTAACATTACCACCGCTTGTGGCTGTGGTTTGGGTTATGTTTGTTATTGTTGCCGTTGTAACTGTTGGTAATTGCCCGCCTGAATCCTGCAAACAACGACTGCTTAAACCATAACTCTTAGGGTAAGATTCGCGGTATATGTCATCGGTATCGTAGTACAATACCCGTTGCCAGGCACCGTAGTACTCAGAGGAAGACCAGAAGTAGCCGTAGCGGTCATTATTGCCGACGCCACCATACAAATCGCGGTAGCCGCCAGGAAGGGCAGTGAACCCACTTTCATTGGTAGCACCTGTATTTGGTGACCACCAATGTTCGAAACCGGTTTCTTTCATTTTTCCTCCTGCTACACTTTCGCCTCCAAGAAAATCAGTTAAAAGTGTCCATTCTTCATCGGTTGGCAAATGCCAGCCGGCAGGGCAAATACCTTGCACTCCGGGTGTTGTAGTGTATTCCATCATTTCGTTCCATTGGTATAAACCGCCGTAAATTTCGCATAATGCAGGATCGTTATAAGGGCAATATTTTTCAATTACACCATTGTTGCTCATATTAGAATATCCATTTATCATTGTACCTACATTTAGGTTTTCTTTTAGCCAACATTGGTTGCCAATTAAAACCGTATTATAAACTTGTCCTTCATAAGTTACTGTTGGTATTCCCGGGCAGGGAACGACGTCGGTTAAAAATGTTTTCTGGTTTCCATACGCAGTACCTTCGCTGTTTGTTGCATAAGCACGCACGTAATAGCTTGTGTTTGCAGTTAAACCTGTAATTTCACTTATAAAAACTCCTGTTCCGCTACCATCGGTAGTATAATCATCGTTTAATGTAGGATTTTCGTTTGTGCTCCAGCAGACGCCTCTTGCTGTAACAGGATAGCCTCCATTATAAAATACATTTCCTCCGCTTGTTGCTGTGGTTTGGGTTATGTTTGTTATTGTTGCCGTTGTAACTGTTGGTAATGGCCCCCCACCTGAATCCCGCAAACAACGCACCGAGAACCCACTTGGCTTAGTGTAGCTGTCCACGGCTACGTAGCCGTCGCTGTAACTCAGGAAGCGGCTCCAAGCGAAGTAGGATAAGTCCTCCGTCGAAGACCACCAGAGACCGTAGCTGCAAATGCTGAAGAACGTCCCAAAGCTTTTACGGTAGCCGCCCGGAAGACCTGAGAATCCATAATCGTCTGTACCAAATTGTGTATTATGTTCATTCCACCTTGGGTGCTCAGTTGTATTGCATCCTCCGCCGAGAGGAGAATTCACCTGTCTGCAGGATTTTAACTCGTTTCCGTGGGGCAAGCCTGTTCCTCCAATAAAATCGGTTAATGTTGTCCATTCATCATTTGTTGGTATGTGCCAACATGTAGGGCAAAGTCCGTTGGTATCAACAGTAGCATACCAGTTATACAAAGCGCCATACGGGCCTTTCCAACTAATATCATTATCATACCATACATACGCTCCGGTTGTGAGATTAGACCACCTGGTAGCACTGGTTACGTTTGGTATAGATGTGCCGTTTTGATAAGTTGTAGTTTTAAGATTTTCTTTCATCCAGCACTGGTCGCCAATTTGTACGGTGTTGTATGTATTGCCGTCGATATCGCTTACTGTTGGCATTCCGGGGCAGGGTTCGCCATAAGTAAATGGATAAACTAGAATATCATCGGCATTCATTTTAACAAGGTAACCTTCGCCGGGCATACAGTCTCCTATACCGTTTATCCAGTTCGGTCCGATTTTTCGTAATATTTCTCCTTGTGAATTTCTTATAAAATCAAGATCGTCTCCCAGTATAGTTTCAAAAGCTATCAGAGCATCCATAGGAGTTTCGGGGAAATAACTTACAAACTGAAATCCTGCTTCTAATTGAATCGGAGTTACAGGGTCAATTACATCACCTTCAATAATGAATGAATCACCCGCAAACATTTTAACAAGGTAACCTTCCTCAATAATCCAATCACCAATACCGTTAATCCAATTCGGGCCGATTTTTCGTAAAACCTGTCCTTGTGAATTTCTAACAAAATCAAGGTTATCATTTAATATTGATTCCAAAACCACCAACATATCCGGGTCCGGGGCAATAATTCGTGAGGAAACAAAACTATAACCTTCCGAAAGTTCAATTTGTTGTTCACCTGTTAAAGGGCCTTTTGCGTTTTCCTTTTGTGGAAAAGTCTGTTGTGAAATTGTCAGGGTTAAAATTATTAACCCGATTGTGTAAATTTGTTTCATAAAGCAATTTTTTTTAATTAGTAAATACTGTTAATTAGTTATATGGTTTTTGTGTTATATGTTGCTATTTTTATTTATCACTTTATATACGAATTCAACAACTTTATGCATTGCTTTGTTTTTTTAGTTTTTCATATTGGTAAGTCTTTACGATGTCTGCCGGGTTTTTATCAGAGAAGAATCTCTGAAATTATTTAATTTGATTAAGGATGGCTGTGTATAAAGACCCGAATTGCCCATATTTGTATAATTTTAATGCTATTACAAGCCGCTAAAGATACAACATAAAAAAGCAAAAGTCAAATATATTTTTTCTTATATGTTTTTTGAGAATGATGAAGGTTGAAATTGCTTGCTAATTGATTTTTTCCTACACAGAAGCTTGGAAAGTTACTCATTAACTATAAGTAGAATTTGCAAAAAATAAAATTGGATCCGTCTTACCTGTAGCGAAACAAAATGTTTAAATATAAAACCTACCTTCGCTATTCCCATAGATACCGGAACCGGCAGGTAAATATCAAATTTCCAAGCAAGTAAAATCATGAAAAACAATTGGCCTTAAACGGGATGATTTAGTGAATTTAATAAATCTTTAAAAAAACAATATCCTTATGGATATAGCCGATTATCAATCCCTTGCAATTCTCTAATAATATGAGAAACCGGTGCGACAACAACATTTTCTTTAACAGGATAAGGATTATCAACGGGAGCAGCTATCCATGCTTTGCTGATTCCAAGATCATCCATAGCATAATTAAAGCCGGTCGAAAGTTTCGGGGATGAAGAAAGCTTGATCTCAACAGCATACTTTTTACCCGCTTTTTCAAGGACAAGGTCAATCCCACTACCATTTGAAGTACGGTAAAAACTTGTAGTGAAATCTTCAATACTGCATAGGATGTTTTCTATCACAAGTGTTTCCCACGATACACCTGCTATAGGATTCCCAAACAACATATCGAAATTAGGTATATTATGTAAAGCATGTAAAATACCGGTATCCCTGATATAAACTTTGGGCGTTTTTATAAGCCTTTTTTGAAAATTCCCTAACCAGGGTTGAATAATCCGAATAATAAATGTTTGCTGTAAAACATTCAGATATTTTCTGACCATAGTATGTGAAATCCCTAATGAATTTCCTAATTGTGAAAAATTTGTGACCTGTCCTTGTACATGAGCCAGCATTTGCCATAGTCTCTCCATCATTATGGGCGGATAATAAATTCCAAGGTTTGGTATATCCCTTTCCAAAAAAGTTTTTATAAAACCTTTTCTCCATTGATAACTCCTTTCATCATCGACAGCTAAACAACTCCGTGGAAAGCCACCGCGCGACCAATAATTTGTATAGAGCTTACTTTCTTTATCAATATCCACTTCAGAAATCAAAAATGGTGTTAATTCCATGTATTTAATACGGCCGGCAAGGGTTTCGTTACTTTGCTTTAATAAGTCGGGTGAAGTGGAACCTATAAGAAGAAACTGCCCGTTTCGTCCACTTTTGTCAATAATACTGCGTAATACGGAAAAAATTTCAGGTTTTCGTTGGATTTCATCTAAGCAAATCAGTCTGTCTGAATATTGGTAAAAGAACAAAGTCGGTTGTTCCAGTTTGGATAGATCATCCGGATTTTCGAGATCCAAATACAAACTGCTCGGGATTTTCTCAACAATGTATTTTGCTAATGTCGTTTTCCCGCATTGCCTTGGCCCGATAAGTGCTACTGCCGGAAAATTCTGTAAATACTTTTCAACTTTCGAAGTAATATTTCTTTGGATATAATTCATATTGTAAAAATAGTAAAATGTATGTAATCTGAAACTATAATTTTCAAATTACATGCTTTTTCTTTCAAAAACAGATGCAAACTTTGCATTTTACCCTGTGTACCTGATTTCACTTTTATTGGATTTAGATTTCCTGCAAAAAGCTAATGTATTCTCCTGTCTGATTCAAAATATTGAATATTTTTTAGACGCTGATTAATACAGATTGTATTTTTTACTATTTATCAGCGTTTATCTGCGAAAACCTGCGTCAAATTTTATTAATTTTAGTATATCAATTGATTTATAATATTTCCCCTAAAATAATTTTCATAGTAGTGAACAGCCCTGCAAAGCAAACCAAAGCAAACATTAATTAAAGCCGCTTACAAAAAAGGAAAAGATATCCTTTGACATCCTAAATCTTTCATCTTTAGAAAAGAAAATTCAAAAAAGACTTGCGTTTTTTTTTATTTTGTTGTATATTTGAAAACTTTTTAGATTTAAAACTAAAATTCAATTTTTTTTTATCAAAAAAAACGAATATTGATAAAAAAAGACAAAAATTCAAAGTCTCAGAATAGTGAACTTTAGTTAAATTATCTCTTTTTGGTAAAGACTGTAGGAAGATTAAGAAAATTGTAATTCAGTAACCAAATGAAAAAGAATAACACAATCATTTACGCATTCTCTCATTGTATCATTCAATCATTAAAATAAAACCATCATGAAAAAATTTACATTCTGCTTTATAGCAATTGCCTTAGTTTTTGCATCCTTTTATAATGGACTTGCAAAACGGAATATTATTCATCTTTCCGAAACCGACAAAATTTTATCCACAGGAACAATATCAGGAATAGTTGTTGACTCAACCACTCATGAACCAATTGAAAACGCAAGCGTAATAATTGAGGGAACATCATTTTCGGCCACAACATCCGAAGACGGAACCTACACAATACCAAATGTTGACGTTGGAATATATGACATTACGGCAACTGCTGATTTCTATTTCCAAAAAACACAATTCAATATTGAAGTTTTTGAAGGGGAAACTACTATAGTTGATTTTACATTATCTGCAAAACCTCCGGTATTATTATCAGCCATCCCTGATACTAGTGGAATAATACTTACATGGGAAACAAATTACGATATCACTGAAACCGGACATTTTAATTTTACCGGTGGTGATCCTTCAAGTTATATAATGGCAATTTATATTATTGAAGCTAAATGGGATGGCGTTAATATGGAAGCTGAAGATGAGATTGCTATTTTTGATGGTGGCCTAATGGTTGGAGCTTTTACACTTACCCAAATAATAACACCCGATAATGCTTTTGAAAATGTATTAAATGCATTTTCTCAATTATTGACCGGTCCCGGATTTACTCCAGGTAATCCCATTAGTTTCAAGGCATGGGATGAAAGTGCAGGTGTAGAAACAGGTTTTTATGAGTTTCTATTGTACAATCAAAATGGAACTTATACAGAAGTATTTACTTATGGTGGCCCTTATTACATATTGGAAATTAACTTTTTTTCTTACCTTCCAAATTATAATATATATTATAATGAAGATAGCACCCTTGTTGCTTCAGGTATTTGGGCGAACACTTATAGAGATACTCTTGCAGTTTACGGCCAGGAATATTGCTATTTTGTAACCTTGAATTATGCGAGTGGATCGGAAAGTCCGGCATCAAATGTTTTATGTGCTTATGTTTTGCCATTTACAGGCCAACTTTTTGGAACTATTGGCCAAATAAACTCAAAACCGATAAAAGATGCAATGATCACTATTGATGACACATGCCTTACAGCAACATCAGGGCCCTCCGGAACGTATTTAATTGATAGCCTTAAAACTGGAAATCATAATATTTGTGTTTCTGCAGAAGGTTATGAAACAAAATATCAAGATGTTATAATCATAAAAAACGAAACAAGTACCCTTGACTTTTCTCTTATCGCAACACAAACACTAAATATTGATCAGGGTTTTGAATTCGTTTCATCAAGAGTTATTCCTGTTGAACCGGATATGGAGATTGTCGCACAGGAAATTATTAATGAGGAATTGATTTATATCAGAAACTCTCAAGGTTTAATGTTGAGAAAAATAGGCCCGGTTTGGGTTAACGGTATCGGCGATTGGATTACAAGTGAGGGATACCTGATCAAAACTTATGCTTCGGGGCAATTTACTCTTGAAGGAAGTATTCTTGCCAATACAACTCCAATTGAAATTTTTCAGGGTTTTCAATTTGTCAGTTATTTGCCATTCAATGAGATAGATGCTATGGATGCATTCAATTCCGTAATCAGCGATAATTTAATTTATGTAAGAAATTCAGAAGGTTCAATGTTAAGAAAAATCGGGCCAAATTGGGTAAATGGAATTGGTTATTGTATTCCGGGCGAAGGCTATCTGACTAAAATTTTATCTGATGACACTTTGATCTATCCGTTCAATTGCGGAGACCGGTTTACCGATTTACGTAATGGTCAAGTTTACAATACCATAGAAATTGACGATCAATGCTGGATGGCTGAAAATATGAATATAGGAATTATGATAAATAGTGACAATTTTCAGGTAAATAATGATACCATTGAGAAATATTGCTATGATAATTATGCTGCAAATTGTGAAACCTACGGTGGATTATATCAATGGAATGAAATGATGCAATACACAGCAACAGAAGGTAGCCGAGGAATTTGCCCGCAAGGGTGGCATATACCAACTGATAATGAGTGGGCAATAATTACTGAATTTCTTGGAGGCATGATTATTGCCGGAGGAAAAATGAAAGAAATAGGAAATAATCATTGGAATTCTCCAAACATTTCTGCAACAAATGAAAGCGGTTTTTCAGCTTTACCCGGAGGTTCTTTTTCTTATTACAATACAGGATCATTTTTAGGACAAAATAGTTTTTCCTATTCATGGTCTTCTACAACAACAAATTTATTAAATCGTGCATGGCAATGGAATTTACAAGCTTACAGCTCATATATTTTACGAACTGACCCGCTTAAAATTGCCGGACTTTCTGTCCGTTGTTTAAAAGATACTATACAAACCGATAATTCATCTATCAATATCATAAACAGTGATTTAGGTATTATTAAATCAAACTCTTTCAATAATAGAAATTCTTCAAATTCACTGAGGCATTTTGATTTCAAAGGAGGTAACCCTGCCGAAGCTGTTTATACATTATATTTAGAAGGCCTTGAAATTGGTGATAAAGTTGCAGCTTTTGATGGGGAAATTATGGTTGGAACTGTTAAAATCAATTTTGAAAAAACTTTTGAAAACGAACTTCCGGTTTTTAGTTCAATACTCACAGGGCAAGGATATAAATCGGGAAATCCTTTGATCCTTAAAGTTTGGGATGCCAAAATCAATCAGGAAGTTGATTTTAATTTTAAATATAAAAATCCTTACGGTGATGCTTTTATGGAAAATTATTTCCCGACAAACGACGGAGAATATAGCATTCTGAACATTACAAAAAACACCACAGGATTGAATGATATTTCTAATAATATCAGCATTTATCCAAATCCTACTAAAGGAATTGTTACAATAGGAAACCTGGAAAACCTGACAGGTTTGGATTTGAAAATCACCGACATAACCGGAAAAATAGTTTTTCAATCAAAATTCGAACGAAGCGAAGTAAGCCCGTATGGGAATAGTAAATCATCATTCGAAATTGACCTTTCCGAAATCAAAAAGGGAGTTTATCTTTTCAGCATTTGTAATAAAGATTTTAAAAAGATTAAGAAAATTGTAATTCAATAACAACATGAAAAAGAAGAATATCATTCATTCAAATATTCAAGCATTCTTTCATTTTAGTATTCAATCATTAATAAAAAACATTATGAAAAACTTAATTAAAACAACCTTATTATCATTTTCTATTTTATTGTCACAAAATTTATATACACAAGGATTAACCTGCCCTTTTCAATTTGAAGGCGCAAATTGTAGTGAATATGTATGGACAATATATATAGCCGGTGCAACCCTGGGTTCATCAGATATGGTAGCAGGAGATCAAATAGCCATTTTTGACGGAGGATTTATAGTTGGATATATAGAACTTACACAAGTCTGTACACCGGAAAATCAGTTTGAGAATGCTTTGCCTGCTCATACTGGAATTCCATCAATCCCCGGATATACACCGGGCAGCCCATTCACATTTAAAGCATGTATTGATAATGGCCAGATATTAGCTGAGGGTTTTACATACACTATGTCAGATCCTTATGGCGGTGCATGGACAGGTGATGTATTTCCTCCCGGTGACGGACAATACAGTATAATTGAATTGCATTTTGAGTGTACTTATATTGATATTGAACCGACTTCGATAGGTACGACAGTTCCAATGAACGGATCAGCTCAGGAGATTATAGAAATTTCAGGTTCCGGATGTGATACTTTAAGCTGGAATATCGAAGTAGTTTATACTGAAAAAGGCAATAGTGTTAAAAGTACGGTGATCAGGGATTCCTGGTTAACTGTTTACCCATTAGCCGGTAATCTTCCTCCCGAAGAATCAGAACTGGTCACCTTAGATTTTAATACAAACAATTTAGAAGAAGGAATTTATTATGCAAATATAATCATATCAAGCAACGACGTTTCAAATCCTGAAATTATTGTTCCTGTGATTATGAATGTGGTTTTACCATTACAACATTTTTCATTTGAGGGTGGAAACCCGGAAAATCCTGTTTGGACAATTTATCTTTCAGGTGTAACATTAGAAGATAATGACCTTGTTGCAGGTGACGAAATTGCAGTATTTGATAGCGATGTAATGGTTGGTTTATTTGTTCTTGACGAGGTTTGTACTCCTGACAATGCATTTGACAATGACCTTACTGCATTCAGTACTTTAACAACACAACCTGGTTATAATCCAAGCAATGCATTCACATTCAAATGCTGGGATGTTAGTGAGCAGATTGAAGCTGACTTCTTCGTTTATGAATTCTTTAATCCTTATGGAGATGCTTATATGGGAGATGTATTTCCTTCTGGTGACGGACAATACAGTGTTGCAGAATTAAATTTACGGACGCCAATCTCTTACTCATATAATCTTGTCGAAGGTTACCATTTCGTTTCATCTAATCTTGAATTGATGGATTATGATATGATTAAAATTTTATCAGAAATTTTAAACGATAACCTTGAATTTGTAAGAAATACGCAGGGTTATATGTTACAAAAAATCGGAAATACATGGGTAAACGGTATTGGTGACTGGATTATTAATGATGGTTATCTTTTTAAAATGAGTGGTGAGGATTCATTTGCGATTGATGGTATATTGACTAATCCCGGGACTCCTGTTCCTTTGGTTGAAGGATATCAGATTGTGAGTTTTTTACCCGGAAACCAGGTTGAAGCAGATCAAGCATTTAACTCAATACTTGGTGATAATCTTGATTTTATCAGAAATTCACAAGGTTATACCTTACAAAAAATTGGGCCTAACTGGGTAAATAGTATGGGTAATTGCATTTCCGGTGAAGGCTATTTAATTAAAATGCTTATGACTGATACTTTAATTTATTACTCACTTCCTCCCTGTGGTGAAGAATATATTGATTACCGGAACATGGAGACCTATAATACAATTGAGATTGGAGACCAATGCTGGCTGGCTGAAAACATGGATATTGGTATAATGATAAACGGGGATAATAATCAAACGGATAACGGCCTGATTGAAAAGTATTGTTATGATAATGATCCTGAAAACTGTAAGGTTTACGGCGGGTTATATAAATGGAATGAAATGATGCAATACACTACAGCCCAAAGCACACAGGGCATTTGTCCGGATGGATGGCATTTACCTTCCAATGCTGAGTGGTATGAAATGGAAAGCTACCTTGACCCCAGTATTGGTAGTCCTTTTTCTACAGGATGTACAGGTTGGGATGGAACAGATTGTGGAACACAACTACTTGAAGGTGGTTCATCAGGTTTTGAAGCAAAACTATCAGGTTATAAAGATTGGTATTCCGGTGAATTTATTTTGAAGGGAATAAAAACAATTTTCAATACAACAACCGGGTACAACTGGAGTAATTCAATATTCAGAATGCTTGCAATAAATAATCCTCAGGTGAACAGAAAAATTGCAAATAAAAATTTTGGTTTATCTGTTCGCTGTTTAAGAAATGATCCGATAAATACAAAAACCAAGCAATCAGAAGAAAAAACAACGGTAAATTTCAAAATCAAAAACGGTAATCCCAATGATCCCGTCTGGACAATATATTTTGATAAAGGAGATTTTTCCATTGATGACGAAATTGCCGTTTATGACGGAGAAATACTTGCCGGTGCAGGCAGAATAAATTCAGAAGAAATACTTGAAAATGCTATTCCCGTTTTCAGTAATCTTTACGAAGCCGAAAACAAACCAATTATAAAAGTCTGGATTAAAAGTAAGAACACAGAATATGTTTTAAACTATTACACATTTTCAAATCCCTACGGAGATGCCTGGACAGAAAATGTTTTCCCATCCGAAGATGGAGAATACAGTTTACTTCATTTTTCAACAACAGGAATTTCAGATGAAAACGAAAATAATGATATTTCAATCTATCCAAACCCTACAACAGGAATAATAACTATTGGAAACCTTGCCCGTACGGGCCAGGTTTGGAGCATTGAAATTACCGACATTACCGGAAAGATAGTTTTTCAATTATCAATCAACCATCAACAATCATCTATCGAATTGGATCTTTCAGAACTTAAAAATGGAGTTTATTTTATTAACTTTAGTGGAAAGGATTTTAATCAGGTTAAGAAAATTGTGATTCAATAAACAAGGAATTTATCCACCGAAGTTTTAACGCAGGTGGACAAGAAATATAAAGTTACAATACAAAAAGAAAAAGTAATATGAAAACCCTGACAACCACATTAATCATGATGATCCTCTCTTCATCAATTATATTGGCCCAAAGCAACACAGATTCTGATCCCAATTCTAAAACAAATCCAAACGCAACAACTTTTACCGATGACCTCTTCGAGCATCATTTTGATTTTCCATGTGGTGATGGTTCAGGTGAAGCAGGGATTGAAACAAACGGAGATTACATTTATACCTCAAGATGGAATGGCGAAGGATTTTTCTGCTATGAAATGGATGGTACTTTCCTGGGAGCATTCCCTGTATCCGGCGAAGCTGCTGTAAGAGACCTTGCTTATGATGGTACATATTTCTATGGTGCCGCTGCAAGCACTCAATTATTTGAAATGGATTTTGTCGGGCAATCAGGTACTTTGATAAGTACATTAACAGCTGCCGTTGCTACACGGGCTTGTGCCTATGATGCTGAAAACGATGGTTTCTGGGGGAACAACTGGAGTGATCCCATTACACTTTATGATCGTTCGGGTGGCATACTTAACCAATTTTATTGTGGACAATATTCAAGCTATTATGGATTTGCCTGGTTAAATAATGCCGGAATACCCTGGCTTTATGGCTTTGCTCAGTCAGGTGGTTCAAGCCAGGCTATTATTGTTCAAATTGATCCTGAAACAGGTGCAGAAACCGGAGTTACTTTTGATGCTATCGGATATAGTACTACAGGAACAGGTATTGGAGGAGGGCTTGCTGCATTTGATACTTATGCGCCAGGTTGGTGGACAATATTAGGAATTATCCAAAATGAAACTATTTTCGGTGTTGAAGGTGGAACAGCAGAGCCTCCTCCTCCAATTGATGCAGGTGTATCTGATATTATTTCTCCTGTATCAGGTTTTTACCTTTGCGCGGAACCTGTAACAATAATTGCCAAAAACTTTGGTTCAGATACTTTACCGCAAATTGAAGTTGGATTTAACTTTAATGATACCGGGTGGTTTAATGAAATAATTCCAGGGCCTATTGAACCGGGTGAGGAAATTGAATATACTTTCACCAAACTTACTGATCTAAGCGAATTTGGAACATATACATTTGAGTCCTGTTCATTTATATTAGGTGATACTATCCCTCAAAACGATTGTGCTAATTCATTAGAGGTTACTAATCTTGCTTGTTCATGTTTGGATTATTATTCAATCGAAATGTATGATGACTATGGTGATGGCTGGAATGGCGGATATGTTGAAATATTTTGTGACAGCACATCTTTAGGTACATTCACTCTTGAAACCGGTTCGGGGCCTGAATATGTTGAATTTTATCCTAATACAGGAGTATTCTTAACAAGTATCTGGACTTCTGGTGGATGGCCATATGAATGTTCATACTATATTTATGACTGTTTTGGAGAATTAGTTTTTGAGGATGGTGTTGGCGGTGTTGAACCGACTGGTGGTGATATCGGATATTCTTCCTCGGGACTTGAGCTGGATGTAGGAATATCTGAAATAATATCACCTAACAACGGTAGTAATTTAGGAGATGAAACAGTAACAGTAACTATATTTAATAATGGATGGGAAGTGATTTCTGATCTTCCTGTTGGGTTTTCAGTTGATAATGGTACAATGATAATAGAAACTGTAGCAGGGCCTTTATGTCAAGAAATTAGCTATGAATATACATTTACGGCACTTGCTGATCTAAATGCAGGAGGTTTACACACTATTGAAGCATGTACATTTCTTGACGGGGATGAAGTCCCTGATAATGATTGTATTGATAAAAATATCTATAATTCAACTCAAATAAATGAGCAAACATTTAATTTGTCAGAGGGATATCAATTCATTTCAACATCTGTTATCCTTTCTAATCCTGATATGTTGGTCGTAATAGAGGAGGTTTTAAACGAAAACCTCGATTTTGTCAGGAATTCACAAGGACAAACATTGCGTAAAATCGGGCCGAATTGGGTTAATGGAATTGGTGACTGGATAATTAAAGAAGGGTATCTTATTAAAATGTTTGCAGAAGATTCCTTCACAATTGAAGGAGAAATGATTGATCCTTCAACTCCGATTTCTGTAATTGAAGGATATCAATTTGTAAGTTATTTCCCTGAAACTTCTATGGATGCCACTCTTGCATTTGTAACAATTATTGGTGATAACCTTGACTTTGTAAGAAATTCACAAGGACAAATATTGAGAAAAATTGGCCCAAATTGGGTCAATGGAATCGGCGATTGTCAACCAACCGAAGGTTATCTTGTAAAAATGTTTGCTGCTGGTGAAATCATTTATCCTGAACCTGTAAAATTAAGTGGAAAAGCTGAAAGTACTTTTAATAAATAAAAACACCGCCTTATGAAAAAACTTACATTTGGATTAATCTTGATGACCTTTTCATCGACAATTATCTTTGCTCAAAATCATATTCCCAGGCAATTTGAAAAGAAGCAAAATAAGGAGAATATCCAGGATATTACGGATATTGCACCAAATATTAAAAATAATCCCAACGCAACAACTTTTACAGATGACCTCTTCGATCACCAATTTGATTTTCCGGTAGGTGACGGAACAGGTGAATCCGGTATTGAAACCAACGAAGAATACATCTACACCTCAAAATGGAATGGTGAAGGATTTTTCTGCTATGAAATGGATGGTACTTTCCTCGGTGCTTTTCCTGTACCCGGTGAAGCTGCCGTAAGAGACATGGCATATGACGGTACATATTTTTATGGTGCTGCTGCAAGCACTGCATTGTACGAAATGGATTTTGTTGGACAATCAGGTACTTTAATCAGTACATTAACAGCTGCCGTTGCCACAAGAGCTTGTGCCTACGACTCTGAATTTGATGGTTTTTGGGGAAACAACTGGAGCGACCCTATCACACTTTATGACCGTACAGGTGGAATCTTGAACCAATTTAACTGTGGTGCTTACTCAAGTTATTACGGATTTGCACGCTTAAATGATGCAGGAACTGAATATCTATATGGTTTTGCTCAGTCAGGTGGAGCAAGTCAGGCTGTTATAGTTCAAATTGATCCATATTCTGGAGCAGAAACAGGTGTTGTATTTGATGCGATTGAATATAGTTCAACCGGTACAGGTATTGCAGGTGGCCTCGCTGCAAGTGATAATATTGTTCCTGGTAGTACAACATTACTCGGAATAATCCAAAACGAAACTATTTTTGGTGTTGAAGGTACTGCCTATCCTTATGTACCTGATCTTGACCTTGCATTAAAAAGTATCATTGAACCAAATTCAGATTTTGGACTTGGTGTTGAAGATATTGTTATAAAAGTTAAAAATCACGGTGCAATAGCTCAAAGTAACTTCGATGTTCAATATCGTGTTAATGGTGATCCATGGGTATGCGAAACAGTACCCGGCCCTCTTGCAATGGGTGAATCCTTTGTTTATACTTTTACTCAGGCTTATGATTTCTCTGCCTATGGTGTATATAATATAGATGCAGAAGTTATTCTTGCAGATGATGAGTTTCCTGATAACAATACAAGCGATAAAACTATTGAAAACAGGGATTATTCCTGTTGGTGTTATATTTCTATTACAATGTGGGATGACTATGGTGATGGCTGGAATGGTGGATTTGTTCAGATATTTGGTAATGATGAAGAATTTCTTAATGCAACTTTAGAGGATGGATCTGGGCCGGAAACAATTGAATTTCTTGTAAAGAAATCACATGGTACTGCAGTTTGGACTTCAGGTGGATGGCCTTATGAATGTTCATATGCTATCTATGATATGAATGGTTATCCTCTCTTTGAAGATGGTATGGGTGGTGTTGATCCCACAGGAGGGTATATAGGTATTCTTCCTTGTATGTCATATCCTATTATATTTACTACACCTTCAGGATTCACTGTTAATCTTGATCCCGGTACAACAGGACAAGAATTCTTAAATATCTGTAACAACGGTTATTGTAATTTATCATGGAGTATTGAAGTTGTTTACGCACCATTGGGGGCTACTGTTCCTGTTTATGAAGATAAAAAAAGCAAGTATAATATTTTAATTACAAAAAATGAACCTTTGAAGTTTAACAACCCAGATATGGATGTTCTTCCCTGGATAACTGTTAATTCTGTTTCAGGTTCAGTAGAACCTGATTCTTGCAACACGGTTATACTTGATTTTAATGCAGGTGTATATCCGACAGGAACTGTTTTAACGGCTGATATTGTTATTACAAACAACGATATGTTTAATCCTGAGATAATAATTCCTGTTGAATTAACAATTGTTTCCACAGCTATAACTCAGGAAATTAATTTGAATAATGGTTATCAATTTATTTCTTCAAATCTCTCTCCTTCTGATCCAGATATAGAGGTAGTTATGTCGGATGTTTTAAATGATAATCTTGATTTTGTTAGAAATACTCAAGGACAAATGTTAAGAAAAATAGGCAATGTTTGGGTAAACGGAATAGGTGATTGGATAATCGAAGAAGGTTACCTTATTAAAATGTTTGCAGAAGATTCCTTCACAATTGAAGGAGAAATGATTGATCCTTCAACTCCGATTTCTGTAATTGAAGGATATCAATTTGTAAGTTATTTCCCTGAATCTTCTATGGATGCCACTCTTGCATTTGAAACAATTATTGGTGATAACCTTGACTTTGTAAGAAATTCACAAGGACAAATATTGAGAAAAATTGGCTCAAATTGGGTCAATGGAATCGGCGATTGTCAACCTACTGAAGGTTATCTTGTAAAAATGTTTGCTGCTGGTGAAATCATTTATCCTTTTTCGGAAAAAACAGGTGGAAAAACAATTATCGTAACTGAATGATATTTCGCATTGAAGTTTATTTGGCTAAATCCGGAGTATTGATTTTTATTTTCTCAAAATGAGTCAGATCATTTCTGGATTCAATACAACTCATAATCTTCTTCTTGAATTTCCAGCAGGTCATTTGTCTGATATTTAATATCCTTGAAATCTCATAAGTAGAAATTTCCGGTGAATTACAAACCAAATATGCAATCTCAAAAGCTTCATAGATAGGAATTTTGCATTGATGAAAAATTGTATGTGAAGTTGCCGACTCCTCATGTTTGCATTTTGTGCATCGTCTTGAATAGGGAGCTTTGCCTTTACAAAAATTTGTATGTCCGCATTTTCGGCAAACAAATCCATCTTTCCATTTTTTCTCAGATAAAAACTCAAGACATTTTTCGTTAGTCGAATAACGGCTATTAAATTCCTCCTGACTTAAATTTTTAAAAAATAATTCAATCATCTAAACTCAATATTATGAATATGGAGTATTGGAGTGTTGGAGTATTGGAAATTCATGTGAACCATTTGAGTTTAATTTCCATCACTCCATTTCTCCTTTCTCCATCACTCCATTTCTCCTTCTGCCAACTTGTCAGTGGCATAATTTTTGGTACAAAAGTAAAAAAATTAGTGATACTAATGCGATTTATAAAAATAAAAATATATTTTTGCAGAAAATTTAATAATTTAAAATAAAATACAACAAAATGAAAAAGATTGGAATATTTAGTATAATATTAATAACAACAATATTAATTGGTTGTGGAAACTCAGGTGAAACAAAAGCACAAACAAGTGTTAATAAATCAAGCAAAGAAGTAATTCCTGAAAAGCATGATCCTTCGAAACCGGAAAAACTTACGAAAGAAACTTTCTTAACTAAAGTCATGGACTTTGAAAAAAATCCGAAAGAATGGGTTTTTGAAGGCGACCTACCGTGTGTTATTGATTTTTACGCCGATTGGTGTAAACCTTGTAAATTGGTAGCACCCATAATGGATGAACTTGCAAAAAAATACAAAGGCAAAGTTAATATCTACAAAGTTGACACTCAAAAAGAAAAAGAACTTGCACAGGCATTTATGATCAGAAGTATTCCGGCAGTTTTATTTTGCCCCAAAGAAGGAAAACCAATGATGCAAACAGGTGCATTATCTAAAGAAGCATATATAAAAATTATAGAAGACAGTCTTCTTAAACCACAAGAAAAATAAATATAAAACAAATTAATAATAATCATAAAAAATGGAACATTTAACAAAACAAACTTTTCAGGAAAAAGTTTTTAACTACGAAGTAAATAAAGAATGGAAATTTGAAGGTAAATTACCTTGTTTGATAGATTTTTATGCCGATTGGTGTGGCCCATGTAAAATGGTTGCCCCCGTACTTGAAGAATTAGCAAAAGAATATGATGGTAAAATCAATATTTATAAAGTAAATACGGAAGAACAAGGAGAACTTTCGCAAGCATTTGGTATCCAAAGCATACCATCAATGTTATTCTGCCCTCTTGAAGGACAGCCTCAAATGGCAGCAGGTGCTTTACCGAAAGAATCCTTCAAAAAAGCTATTGATGATATTCTTTTAGGGAAGAATTAATATTTTTGATTTTACATTTTAGATTTATAATTAAATCAAAAATCTGAAAAAAGTGTTACACCAAAAGTGTAGCACTTTTTTTTTGTAAATTTGCTTTAAAATAAGTGTGAACGAAATTCTCGTTTTAATAAAGTAAAAACATAAAATTTCCTAATGAATCCTATCCAATTACCTCTAATTCTTTCAACTTCTTACCTCCCTCCTATCGAATATTTTACGTCGATAATAAATTCAAAAGAAGTGATAATTGAGAAAAAGGAATCCTATAAAAAACAAACTTATCGTAATCGTTGCGAAGTCTATAGTTCAAACGGTAAACTTGATTTAAGCATCCCGATAATTAAAATCAACGGACATAATACTAGAACCGAAGACATTAGAATTTCATACAAATATAACTGGCAAAAAAAGCATTGGCGTGCAATCGAATCAGCCTATAATTCATCACCTTTTTTTTTGTATTATAAAGATGATTTAAGAAAGTTCTTCACTGAAAAGTATGAAAGCCTGATTGATTTCAATTTCGACTTATTAATGGTGTTATTTGAAATGCTCGAAATTAAACCTAAAATAAAATTTTCAAATGAATTCATTAAATCTTATGATGAAAATTCTATTGATAAACGCAACATAATTTCCCCAAAAAACAACAATAATAGTTCTGAAAATTTCCCTGCCTATACCCAGGTTTTTGATACGAAGCTTGGATTTATTCCAAACCTTAGTATAATAGATTTGATTTTTAACGAAGGCCCGAATGCAATTGAATACCTAAATAATGTTTGCAAAAGAATGTTAAGAGAGTGATGGAGAAATGGAGAAATGGAGTGTTGGAGTGATGGAGTGTTGGAGTAATGGGAGACGAAGAGACGGAGAGATGAAGTAAAGGTAAACCTGGAACTTGAAACCTGCCTGTCCGCCGTAGCTTTAGCGAAGGAGGAAAACCTGCGAAGCGAAGCAAGCGACACGAAGTAAGCCCGTATGGAAAACAAGAAATAAGAAACAAAAAACAAGAAACGATCAACGTTATTCAGGCATTGACATGGTCAAACCCGAAACCTGCCTGTCCGCCGTAGCTTTAGCGAAGGAGGAAAACTCGAAACTCGAAACCTACCTGTAAGGAATAGTATAAATCAAAACACCTTCTTCAAACATTTTAATCAGATAAGCTTCACCGGGATTTGCATTACCTATCCCATTTACCCAATTTGGTCCAATTTTTCTAAGAGTTTCGCCATTTGAATTTCTAATGAAATCAAGATTATCATTAAGAATATTTTCAAAAGCCATTATTGCATCTATTGAAATCACAGGTAAATAACTTACAAATTGAAATCCTGCAATCAATGAGATGGGTGATAAAGGATTAAGTATAATTCCTGACACTTGAAATGAAGCGTTTGCATTCATTTTAAATAAATAGCCTTCCGTTGAAATCCAATCACCAATTCCATTCACCCAATTTGGCCCTATCTTTCTCAAAGTTTCTCCATTTGAGTTTCTGACAAAATCAAGATTATCATTTAAAACATCTTGTAAAACAATTAACATATCAGGGTTCGGAGGTTCAATTCTGCTTGAAGCAAATTGATAACCCGAACTTAATTGAATTTCCTGAGAACTTCCTTCACCAACTACATTAATAGAATTTTCGTACCTGAAATAATTACTTTTTGTAGCGATAACCTCAATTACTATTCCTGCCATTTGTGGAATTATTGAGATAGTTTCCGGAGAATTTTGAACCTCTCCCCTACCTATTATTTCTCCATCAACCGAAAAGCAAATAAACGTACCCTCATTTGCCGAAACAGAAATATTATCAATTCCTTCGGGAATGGTATCATCATTAACAATAGTAAGTGCTTGAGGCATTTCGGTATAAATTACTGAAAAAACATCTCCAAAATGGTGAAACAGGTTGTATGTTACAATTTTAACTGAATTATTAAAAGGTAAACTGGAAGCAGCAAGTGCATACTTGGCGGATGCATTTGCACAAGCAGTAAATTTGAAATTTGATTCAAAAAAGGATGGCATTTCAGGTAAAAAATCATTCCAAAGATAATCAATCACCCACCAACCGTACCAATCAGTAACAAATGAATAAGTAACTTCAGAAGGTGCAATTATGCTTAACGCACCTGAATTCAATCCATTATATGAATATCGATGAAATTTTTCAGCAAAGCATTCCTGAGAAGAATTGAATTTTCCTGTTAAACAATCTGTCGAAAGAACAAAAACAGGATACTCATTAGTCAAACCGTTAATATCAATCGTTGTATATGTTGGAACTGCCCAACCGTTGGAATTTCCTTGGGATTTATGAATAAGCATAAAAGCCCCCTGATTAATAGCTTCATTAATTAAACTTGCTGATCCACCAGTCCAACCGCCTAATTCACCGGGCATTTCAGGGATATATCCAAGGCCATTCGGGCCAAAATACTCAACAAGTGGTATATATTCGGGATTTGTTGTCCAGGGATCAACTGAAGGATCACCTGATATAATCTCATTAATCCTGGTTGGTTCTTTATTCAAAATATTTTTCCAAAATCCTCCAACAACTTCAATATAAAGCTGATTTATTGTTCCAGAACTCCATCCAACAGATGTAATTGGATTTTGATAAAAATTTGGAGACACCGGAGGAGATGATTCATAATCGATGAATTTATTTATCATAACTTCCAGTTCAATTTGGTTTGTTGCACAAATTCTTGAAATCACCATGTCAGGTAGATTATTACCCGTAACGTCAGCAAAAATATTATCGGAAACGCAATAACCACTAAAGATAGGTGAGATAATTGAATTTTCGGCATTTGTGCCATAATCACCCAACAGAAGCACTCCAATTGGTGTTATATCCCAGCTTAAATATGCATTATTTAAAAAATCTTCAATCTCGGAAACAGAATTTCCTCCAATTTCTTCAAGAGTAAAAACCTCTGAAATGATTCCTTGTTTGTTACGGAAATTCTTTATAACATTCGCCCATTGAACAAAATAATCGGCATTAGGCGAAATTATAATATATTCACAACCGGTATCATCAGGATTAATACTTCCTTTATTTAGAGCAAATTTATTCCCGGAGAAAATACCATTTGATTGAGTGAAAATTAAAATTATTACAATAAGGAATTTTGTGATTTTGAATTTTGGGAAGTTGGTTTTTTTCGACATGGCTGAATATTTTTTATTATACAAATATACAATTTTTATTAGAAAAAACAATAATGTGTAACAAATCAGTTAAGGTTGTTCAATGCTGTTAAATTTGTGTACTTCAATTTAGGCTTTCCTCTGTGTGACTTCGTGCTACTCAGTGTAACTCTGTGGTATAGCTATTACACAAAGTTACTCAAAGAATTCTCAAAGTTTCACAAAGAAAAACCCCATTTTTATATTAATTGCTGATATTTAATATTATAAGAAAATTAACTTTTTTTATAATTATAGAATTGAACAGCCATGACAAATCAGTATTAAGAAAATATTTTCCTAATAAATATCTTTATTGAATTAAGAATAAGGGGAATAGATGTATAATGGAAATAGGGGATATCCCTTCATGCGGATATGCTGACAATCAATGACAATTTAATGACAATCAAATAACACCTGAATGACAATTTATTGACCCACCTACGCTAAAGCTTCTGTAGGCAGGCCACTGAATGATAATCGAATGACAAATAAATTAAATAGAGGGAACTTATTTCTTTACCTTCTGTAACTTATTAATAATATAGTTCGTCATAAAACTAAAAATGGAAAATAAACCTAAAATCTAAAAATATGAAAATTGTATCGGTACTTGCAACTTTATTATTTGCAACAATATTATTTGGAATAGAGCCAATTAAAGCCCAATCGGATGAAGGAATGATTTATGGAAAGGTAACCACCATTGATAACAACACTTATCAGGGAGCGATTCGTTGGGGGAAAGAAGAAGTTTTTTGGTTCGATTATTTTAATTCGACAAAACTCTCAAACGAAAATTTGAAATATCTTTCGAGAAGAGATAAAGATGTTCTTGACAGGGGTTCAAACAGAGGCAGAAGAGAATCATTTTGGTTCTTTAACGTCGATGTTTATAATTATACTAATAACGATTATAATCATACATTTGTTTGTCAATTTGGCGAGATAAAAAGCATTGAAATATTAAGACGTGAAAGAGTCAGACTTGTTTTAAAAAATGATAATATTGTCAATCTCGAAGGTGGTTCTAATGATATTGGGGCAAAAGTTAATATTTATGACGAAGAGCTTGGTAAAATTGCTTTAAATTGGTCGCAAATCGAAAAAGTTGAATTTTTTCCAACGCCGGAAAAACTTGAATACTCATTCGGAAAACCAATTTACGGCACGGTATTCAGTACTGAAGGCGAATTTACAGGATATATTCAATGGGATAATGATGAGCGACTTACAACAGGAAAATTAGATGGTGATAATAGAGATGGCGACTATTCAATTGAATTTGGAAAAATTAAATCAATCGAAAAAACAGGCAGGGGTTGTGATGTAACTTTAAATTCGGGACGAGAAATTTATCTAACCGGCAGCAATGATGTGAATAGCGGAAATCGTGGAGTTATTGTTAATGTTCCGGATTTTGGCCGCATGGAAATTGAGTGGGATGAATTTGATAAAGTTGTTTTTGATAATAATGCAAAATATTTTGGTGTTGCTTATGATGAATTCCCCGAACCACTTCCTCTTGCCGGAACAGTTACCACAATCGACGATGAATCAATTTCAGGAATGATAGTTTTCGATCTTGATGAAGCCTTCGATTACGAAATCCTGCAAGGCGAATATAATGACGTTGAGTTTAGTATTCCTTTCAGAAATATTAAAAAAATAATTCCGAAAAACTATAACTATTCAAAAATAGAATTAAGGAACGGACAAAAACTTTTACTCGGCGACAGCCATGATGTTACTGATAGCAACCAGGGTGCTTTAATTTTCATTGATAATGAAAACCAGGTTTATGTGCCATGGGAAAATATTGAGGAAATAAATTTTCGGTAAGTAATTTTATTATGATTCTGTCAAGATAAAATTAACGGTTTTTCCATTTTTCAGGATTTTGTGAAGTGTGAAAAATAGCAACAATTGTAATAATATCTTTTTCAAATCTATAATGCATTCCGTAAGGGAACTTTTTTAGAAAAACAATACGAATGTTATTATATCGAATTTGTATTTTATTTGGGTTTTGATGAATGTATTTTTTTACAGCCCTTAATTCATTTATAAAACTCAATGCTAAACTTATCTGAATATCCTTATACCATTTTATGGCTTCTTCTATATCCTTTTCTGTTTCGGGAGTAGAAATTATTTTATAGGTCATACTTTACTTCTAAGCTATCTAACATTTTATCAAAATCAATAGCACTTTCCGGATTCTTGTTCAGATGTTTCAATCTTTTATTCACTTCTTCTATTTGCCACTTAGGAATCTCAATATTATCTGTTTGAATATTTTTTAGTTTCCTTATTAATGAAATATCCTGCAATTGAGTAATCCATGTTATAAGGCTCAACTTATCTGTTTGTATGTCTTGCGTATTCATTTTATCAATTTTCACAATATGTTAAAAACATGAATTAAAATTTTGTTCAAATTTAGTAAATTTTTTAAAAGATGTAATAATGATTCTAAAAAAACATTTAAATCTTTTCATCAAGTTTCTTAATGATTTTAGTCCCTTACGCCTGATTAATTTTCGTTGATAATGATAATCAGGTTTATGTGCCCTGGGAAAATATTGAGGAAATTAATTTTCGATAAATAATTACCTTCGAGGTTTTTGAAACCTCGAAGGTTAAATTCCTAACAACAAAATTTCTAAATGAAAAGATTCCATCTTTTCAAAAGATTGAATCCTTTTACTATATCTCTCAACTCTCAAGCGAGTTTGCCAAAAATTGTCTTATTACGCTCCATTCAATTCCGCTTTACCGCCAATTTCCTGCAATGCTGCTGCCTGCTAACCTGCCTGTATAACTCAAAAGATACACTCAGATGAACTACCGGGCTGGAATCATGAGGCGGAAGCCATAGCTGGTGCAGGTTTGGTCGGGGTAGGCAGGGTTACGGTCCGACACACGGCAGTATTCAGCGTAGTACTCAAAGCTCCCGCTGCGAATCACACGGGTAAAGCCCGTTGGAGGACCCGTAGGATTATTATTACTATAAGGAAATGTGCCGCCATGCCAATCACAGCACCACTCCCACACATTGCCGGTCATGTCGTGTAAGTCTATCTCATTTTCGGTTTTTGTACCTACGGGATGGGTTTGTAAATCGCTGTTGACAAGGTACCACGCATAGTTTGATAGCTGGCTTCCAATATCGGTGCCTGCCCATCGATCGATATAAGTTCCTGCTGCCTGGCCCGCAGTTGCCCCACGTGCTGCGGCTTCCCATTCGGCTTCGGTGGGCAAACGGCCACCAGACCACTGGCAGTAGGCATTGGCTCCATACCAGGATACAACTATCACGGGGCAATCTTCAGTTTGTGCATATCTGCTGCCTACAAAATAAAAGGCAGTTCCATTATAGGCAATGGCACAAGCACCACCGTCAATATCAATATATTCCACATTGCCGTAAACCGGGTCGTTGTAGCTGCCGTTGGCATTGCAGCCTATGTCGTTTAAAAAACAGATGTACTGATCGTGAGTGATTTCGTGCTTGCTCATCTGAAAACTATTGATAGTTACATCAACTCCATTTAGTTCAAACACGCCGCCGATTACAGGTAAAAGTATTACTCCGGGTGGAGGTTGTATGCCGCCAGGATAAATTAAAACATCATCATTAAGCATTTTAATAAGATAACCTTCGCCGGGATTACAATCGCCAATACCATTAACCCAATTAGGGCCGATTTTTCGTAATATCTGTCCTTGTGAATTTCTTACAAAATCAAGATCGTCTCCAAGAATAGTTTCAAAAGCAAGCAAGGCATCCATAGGAGTTTCGGGGAAATAACTTACAAACTGAAATCCTGCTTCTAATTGAATTGGAGTTACAGGGTCAACTACATCACCTTCAATAATGAATGAATCACCCGCAAACATTTTAATAAGGTAACCTTCCTCAACGATCCAGTCACCAATACCGTTAACCCAATTAGGGCCGATTTTCCGTAAAACCTGTCCTTGTGAATTTCTGATAAAATCAAGGTTTTCGTTTAATACGGAAGCCATAACAATTAACATATCAGGATTCTCAGCAATGATCCGTGATGAAATAAAACTATAACCTTCTGAAAGTTCAATTTGTTGTTCACCACTTAAAGGGGCTTTAGAGTTTTCCTTTTGTGGAAAAGTCGGTTGATTAATAATCATCGCTAAGATTATTAATCCAATTGAGTAAAATTTTTTCATAAAAATGTTTTTGTTTTGATTAATGTATATGAATTGATAATATATTTTGTATTAAATCATTTTCCATATTTTAAAACTATGCTGAAAAACTTTTGTATAAAAATAGGAATAAATTTTATACAACAAAAAAAAGTACAATTTTTTTAGAGAAATAAACATAAGATGTATGCTCAAAATTGAAGTAAAGGGATAACATCCCTTATGATGTTCAATGCGTGATTGTTACTATTTATTTCATTCCTGAGGCCTGCCTGCACGAAGCCGTTTCGGCATAGGCAAAGATGCCATCAACTTCTCTTACGACACTTTTTCCCATATTTCCCGTATTTCCTTTATTTCCCATATTCCTTGAAATAAAGAAATATAAAAATCTCAATTCTCAATTCACTCGTTCGTTTGCCTGAAATTGTCTTGTTCCGCTCCATTCCATTCCGCTTCACCTCCAATTTTCTACAAACTCGCTCTGCCTGCCTGCTTTAGCTCAAACAACCCTTGCAGGTTGAACTATTGTGTGGGGACAACCAGACGGAAACCGATGTTGATGGTGGTGAAGTATGGGGGAGAGTAGTTACGGTCCGACACACGGCAGAACGAAGCGTCGCCGATCCAACTCCCACCGCGAATCACACGACCAGAGCCCATTGACGGGCCCGTAGGATTGTTGTTACTATAAGGAAATATGCCGCCATACCAATCGCCGCACCACTCCCAAACATTGCCGCTCATGTCATGCAGATTTAATTCATTTTCAGTTTTTGTAACTACGGGATGAGTTTTTGAATTGCTGTTAACATCGTACCACGCATAGTTTGTTAGCTTGCTTTCGATATTAGTACCTGCCCACTGGTCGGTGTAAGTTCCTGCTGTTTGGCCTACAGTTGCTCCGCGGGCTGCTGTTTCCCATTCGGCTTCGGTCGGAAGGCGGCCTCCAACCCATTGGCAATAGGCATTGGCACCATACCATGTTACTTCTATCACGGGACAATCAGCAGTTGGAGCTTTGCTACTGCCTCCAAAATAAAAGGAAGTTCCATTATGATCAATGGGACAGTCGCTGACATTCATATCAATGTATTCCACATTTCCATAAGTGGGGTCGTTGTAACTGCCGTTGGCATTGCAGCCTATATCGTTCAAAAAGTCAATAAATAAATCGCTGGTAATTTCGTGCTTGCTCATTTGGAAACTATTGATAGTTACATCAACTCCATCTAGTTCAAATACACCACCGGTTATTTGTACCATTACCAGGCCTGGATTACCACCCGAAGTTATAAAACCAAGTTGGTTTCCATAACCGATATCTTCGCTGTTTGTTGCATAGGCTCGCACGTAATATGTTGTGTTTTCTGTTAAACCTGTAATTTCACTTGTAAAAGTTCCTGTTCCGCTACCATTGGTAGTGTAATTATCGCTTAATGTTGGATTTTGGTTAATGCTCCAGCAAACACCTCTTGTCGTAACCGCAAAGCCTCCATTATCAGTTATATTTCCTCCGCTTGTGGCTGTGGTTTGAGTAATATTTGAAATGTTGTCGGTTACAACTGTAGCTGTGTCTGTTTGTTTCTCTTTCTCATCTTTATTACATCCTATTTGGATAATCATTAAACTGCAAAAAAATATTGTAGCAAATAAAATAAAAGTAGTTTTTGTTTTCATAATATTTTATTTTTTAAAAATTAAAGATATTAAATTGTGTTATATTTTCGGTTTATTTTTATACTTATTGTACCAACAGGCATTTTAAAAGGACAAAAGAGGGTTTTGGAAGGACGAAGCAATAAAAATAAAATCCTTTTGTAAAACATTCTTAATAAATCATGCTGAAAAACTTTTTGTAAAAATAGGAAATATTTGTATACAACAAAAAATAATAAAAATAAATATGAAAAATATGCTCAAAATTGAAGTAGAGGAATGGCATACCTTATAATATTCAAAGTATAATTGGTACTTCCTCTATTTTTCATATGTAAACCATCACATCTCTTACGACCCTTTTTTTCCATATTTCTCGTATTTCCTTTATTTCCCTTATTCCTTGAAATAAAGAAATATAAAAATATCAATCCTCACTTTAAGTTTTTTCCTAATTTTATCAAAAAAAATAAATGCCTCTTAATATTGATATTTATAAAACATATTTTAATCTTGGAATAAAAATTTACCTGATTAATAAATTTCGTAATCGTTTTTTATTTAATGAATTAAACTCCTATCTTAAACAGTCAGGCCAAAAATTAAGTTCAAAACAAATTTCAAGAATTTCATTCTACACAACACAAAGCTGCATTACAAATTCCTGGTTTTCACTTTTAAGGGGAGCTGTTCCATCGAAAGAAGAAATTCAAAGAGGATTATATCTCGGTGCATTTACGCCAATTTACGATGATTTAATGGATTCTTCAGGCCTTACTCATTTAGAATTAGTTAGTTTTATTGAAAGCGGAAATAAAAAGTCATCAGTTTCGGTTCGTTTACTTCAGTATCTTTTTAATAAATTGAAAACGACCACAAAAGACTTTAGCGTATTTGAACATTATTTTAAAATTGCCGGAGAAGCTCAAACCGAAAGCATTAAGCAAATAAAAGAAAAAAAACTCACAAATTCTGAATTAAGAAAAATATCTTACGATAAAGGTGGTTATTTTACTTTATTATACAGGTCGGTTTTAAACAATCCCTTAATTGAAAACGAGGAAAAAGCAATCTATTCTCTGGGAAATATACTTCAATTAACAAATGACATTTTTGATGCTCACAAAGATCATCAAAATAAACAACAAACATTAGTAAATATTTCGCAAGATTTGAATAATTTGAATAATGAATTTTTGGAACTTACTGATAATACAATCAGGCAATTTTGCAGTTTAACGTATCCTTCAAAAAATATCAAATCAGCTTTGTACGAAATAATTCCCGTTATTACTCGCGGCATTGTTTGCCTGGATCAATTTCTTAAGCTTCAAGCAAATAATAATGGAGTTTTCGACCTTGAAAAATTTACAAGAAAAGAACTTATTTGTGATATGGAAAAAACTAAAAATATTAAAAAGAGTATAAATTATTCGATTTCTTATAAATCAATGATTTCAAAATTAATTGAATAAGAAAATTTACAAGAATAATGAAACAAGTAAAAAATGCCACAGATTCACAGATTATTAAATATAAATTCGGATATTGTGGAATTTGCTGCGAAAAATGTTTTGCATTCAAAAATGGAAAAATAAGACACCACAGCAAAGAATTAAAAAACTATTTAGGGAATTTTGATATTTATGCAAAACGATTTATCAAGCTATTGAATGAACCTAAATTTGAAAAATATCCTGATTTAAATTAATGTTGAATTTTTTTTCAGATGTTAACTGTGAAGGCTGCCGGAAAACAGAATGTCAACTGTATAAAAATTGTTTGGTGAGAAATTGTATTAAAGATAAAAACATTGACTTCTGTTTTCAATGCACTGATTTTCCGTGCAAAAATACAGGCTTCGATGAACATTTAGAACAAAGGTGGATTAAGATCAATAAAAGAATGAAAAAAATCGGATTGGAAAAATTCTATTCTGAAACAAAAAATCTATCAAGATACTGAAAATGAAAACATACAGAAATGTATTGAAAATAGTATCGCTTCTTATTATTTTTGGCGGAATTGTCCGGCTTTTTGCCAATGAAACGGTATTTATTATTTTTGGAATGGATGCTCTATGGACCGATCATGATTATTTTTTTTACATTTATAAAGTTTTGGGTGCTTTTGTTATTCTTACAGGTTTGGTAATTTTTTCAATTTCCCGCGATATCAATAAAAACCTAAATATCTTAAATACAATAAAATTGGGCTTATTTATTATAGGAGCCACAATGGCAATTTCCGGATTCATTGTAAAACTGCCGTTAATATTTTACCTCCCCGATTTTTTATTTTGTTTTTTAATTACTATTCTTTTTCAAATAATTAGCAATAAGGTAAAAAAAACCTCTAAGAAGGTGGTTTGAAATTTATATAAATTCAATGTAAGGATTTAGTTGTTTTTGATTTTAAAATCCCTGTTCTTCCTTAGAAAACAAACAACTATCCCCGTAACTTAAAAATCTGAAATCATTTTTCATGGCAAAGTCATAAATTTTTTTCCAATCATCACCAATAAAAGCAGCAATCAATAAAAGCAAAGTACTTTTTGGTTGATGAAAATTTGTAATTATTCCGTCTGCAATTTTAAAATCATATCCCGGAGCTATCATTAATTTAGTTTCGCCATAAAGAATATCAAGAGAGTTACCGGTCATATAGTTTTGCACAGCTTCCAAAGCTGATCTTGTCGAAATCCCGCAATTTAATTCCTCGGAATAAGGATCCCATTGGCTGACCGAAAAATTAATATTTTCATCTTTTCCCACAATTAACTTTACTCCAAACCAATACAAACTTTCGAGGGTTCGCACTGTTGTTGTTCCAACCGGAATAACTTTTCGTCCGGGGTTGGAAAGGATGGATTCAATTGTTTCACGTTTGATAAGAACCTTTTCGGTATGCAT
>Ga0233437_1002032_pt1 | contig 32869 bp, 28 predicted proteins | sample SI_122_August201_FD_182714 | JGI IMG/M metagenome (GOLD analysis project Ga0233437, IMG submission 182714) | Seawater microbial communities from Saanich Inlet, British Columbia, Canada - SI_122_August2016_200_MG | ecosystem: Environmental > Aquatic > Marine > Inlet | place: Canada: British... | reverse complement strand
TATCGCATTAATTCCTTTTGCATTTTTCTTTGACATGTCAATTAATCCAATAAATTTTATTCCAATATTTGGTGCAACAATTTGTCAAGTTATTGCTATGTATTATTTTTATCAATCAATGAAGATTGGCGAAATCTCAGTTGTTACACCAATTTCAGCGTCATACTCTTTAGTAACAGTATTCTTATTGATGATTTTATTTGGGTATGAGTTGTCATTATTATCTCTTGTAGCAATTTTTATCCTTGTTTTAGGGATTATATTAACTTCAACTGATTTGAAGAAAATTAAACACCTTCATACTGTAAAGGGTGTTAAAGAATCTATAGTGGCGTTGTTAGGTTGGGGAGTATTTTATGTTTTTTTTGAGATTGCAGCCAAAGACATTACTTTTTTTGTACGGTTCCCACCAACTAGTGCAACTGCATTATTTTTCCATGCAGGTATAATTATGGGGATATCTCAAATACTATTTTCAACATTTAATAAAGGAGTTGTACATAAAAAAGATCTTAAAAACAACAATTCATTATTTTTGATGGTTATTGCTAACATTATTTATTTGATAACTTGGAGTACTCTTAATCTAGGCATAGTTACAGGTAATACTGCATTAATAGCTGCTATTAGTTCTCTATATCCAGCAATCACAGTAATTCTTGCAATGGTTTTCTTTAAAGAAAAATTAGTATTAAACCAATGGTTTGGGATATTTACTATTTTTGCAGGTTTAGCTTTGATTGGTTTTTCTATGAGTCTATAATATGTTTTTTACATCATTAGATACCTAGAAAAACTCATTATTCATTCGTATTCCACTTCACTACCCTCACTGGACATTCCTTTGTGAGGTATATAAATGCTTATTTCTTACCTATTTTGTATTAAGAGGTGAGATATATGATTGGATTAAAAATTTTGGTTGCTATGTCAACAATTTTAGTTGGAGCATTTTATAACAGAAATGAACTTCAAGCATTAGTTAAATGTGTCACAGAAAAAGATTATGTTACACTTTATGAATTAAATAAAACTGTTGCTAAACGTGAAGGTGGTCTATATTAATCAATTATTATTGTGGGAATTTTTGGAAGATTACAAAAATCAGTTGCAAAATTGTATGCTCCAGCATTCAAAAAAGTGGTTTTTTCACCAATTTTTGGATTCTTAAGGTGTACTTTGTAACGTAGTATGTCTGCTGAATCAGGAGTTTGACCTTTAATAGTGTATGAATCGCCTGATTCAAGTTCATTTTCAACTAAAAGTCTAATGTGAGAGATCCATGTATCTAATGCAGCATTGAATACAGAACAATCTATAACAAGATTTTTGTCATATTTGTTAATTATATATGCTTCAAGTTTAACAGATGGCGCTGCAATAAAACGTCCAGGCTCAATAATCATTTTTATGTTTTTTGAGTTTAGCCATAGTTTTAATTTTTCAACCTTGTCAAAGATATTTGTAAACATATTTGCTCTAAAATTCTTATATACTGATGGGAAACCACCACCAATATTTATGCAATCAATTAGATCCCAATGTTTTATTGAATCTTGTAGTTCTTCAAGAAGGTTCCATTCAGACACATTTTGTGTTTTTCTGTGGAAATGTATTCCTAATTTTGTTATATTTTTATTTAGCTTTAATTTAGGTAGTAATTCGTTTATTTGTTTTGAATATAGTCCATATACAAAATGTTTGCCTGTATGAATTGTATGTTCTTGTAACTTCATTCGCAGAAGCAGTTCAATTTTATTGTTTTTAATGTTGTTTAATAATATATTAAGATCAGTAATATTATCTACAACAAATTTTGTTACACCATTATCTAATAAATTTAAAATGTCTTTTTTATCCCATCCTTGAGCAAAATACCAAATTCTGTCTGGGGAGTCTAACATATCAACACTCTTAATTGAATGAACACTAAACATACATTTTGTTTGACTTTTTAGAATATTTCCAACGTCAAAATTTGTTTTATAACTATATGATACAATATTAGAATGATTTTTAATTTTAGTATATTGATCAATTACTTTTGACTTTGATAAAATAAATCTTGCATTGGATTTCATATTAATTTTTCCTCACTTAAAGTTTCAAGAACTTTTATCATAATTAATGGAAATGTAAAAGTAACATCACCAATAACAGTTGAGACATCTGAGTCATCTTTCACCTTTCCCCAAGATTTTGCTTCATTGGTTGTTGCACCGCTCATACTTCCCGAAGTAGGGCGGGCAGTTGTTAAATATACTGCATAGTCAAGTCCACCGTTTAATAGACATGCTAATATTGCGTGATGTTTTGATATGCTTCCACCTAAACTAATTAATCCTTTTTTATCATCTTGATTGCTTGAAAATAAAATATTTTTGAAGTCAGCAACAACATCAATTATAAAATCATTATGTTTTTGTTGAAGCATGAACAAATGAAACCCAAAACTTCCATCAGTTATACCAGGACAAAAAATTGGAATTTTGTTTAGGGACGCTTGAAACAATATTGAATGTTTATCATCTAATTGTTTTCCAATTTTACTAAACAATTCACTTGGAGTCCATCTAGGTTTTATTTTATAGAATTCTGATAACATTCCTGATATTGTATCTTCAAACTTTAGATAGGATTCATTTCTAATGAATAAATTTCCAACTCTGTTAACTCCTTTTTCATAGAGTTCAACATCATCAGGAGCAAATTTTCCAATTACAAAATCCTCACCCTTTGCTTTCATGATATCTTCTTCAATTGCTCCAACTGTGGTAACTATTACATCAACTAATTTTAATTCAATTAGCTGTGCAAAAAATCCTCTTAATCCAGAGGTCACCATGTTTGACGTAAAAGTTAAATATATTTTTGCACCATTTTTTTTCATTTTAGTGATGACATCAACTGCCTTATTCATTTCACTAGCTTGAAAACCAATACCACCTAAACGAGTAACAAGTTCATTAACATTAATTCCTTTTTTCCATCTTAAATCTTTGACTTTTTTCATTATTGATACCTCAAAATTATAATAATTAATTAATTATCTAAATTAAACTAAAGAGAATAAGGTAAATTTTAGGTTCCAAATTTACGAACTGTGCTTAACATAGAATAAAAAGTGTTTGAACATTATTTAAAAAATTATTTAAAAAAAGTTATTCATCATTATCTTTTTTATCATCATCTTTGATAAGATAATCTTCAACATTTTCAGTGTATTCTTTACGCTTTAACTCACGACGCATATTTTCTAACCATTTATACACATTTGAGTGAGGACTTCCCTTTATTAGCATTTCAACTGCGCGTCTAGCAATATGAACTGAATCAGTTCTTCCAATCATAGCAACAGTTTTTCCATAGACAGAGATGTATGTTTCAGTATACTCTTCAATTATCATTCGACTTTTACCGTTTTTACCGATAATTCTACCTTTTATTCTTCGAAATTGTGTTGCATTATCAAAATCTGGCAGATTAATCATTTCAAATGCATAATCTTGTTTTAACAATAACATTGCAGTATCAGGGTTAAACCCACGAGCAATTGCTTTAATGATTTCACGTATTGCATATAAAGATAATGCGTCTTCTCCACTTACCATGACTTCTCCTTCTTTAGAGTTTACATCAATTTTTACACCAGTCTCATCAATTAGTTTTTGTTTAATCTCTCCTTTTTTACCGATTAGAACAGCAATTCTATCTAAGGGAATCTTTATTTGGTATGCAAACTCAGTCATAACTTGGCAGAAACAAGGAGTAGTTTTTAAAATTTGCTTATTAGTTCATTTTTTATTGAGATTTAGATATGGAAAGATTAATAATTAAAAGCAGGCTCCATTTAAACCCATGAATAAAAAAATCATTATATTGTTTTTATCATTACTCTTAATAAGTCAAGTTTCTGCTCAATTAACCTTATTTTATGGAGATGGTTGTCCTCACTGTGCAGAAGAAGAAGAATTTTTAGTAGGTCTACAGGAAAGGCATCCAGAATTAGTGATTGAAATGTATGAAGTATGGTATAATGAATCAAATGCCAAAAATTTCAAAGATATGTCAGAATTACATGGCGTTGAAGCAAGATATGTGCCCGCAACATATTATGAAGATTATAATTGGGTAGGGTTTAATGAAAATATTGGAAGAGAAATTGAAGAAAAAATATCACAATGTAATGAAGGAATATGTGATCCGCAAGATGAGCAAAACAATACAGTAAATATTCCTTTTTTTGGAGATGTTGATGTACAGGAAACTGGTTTGTTTGTGTTCACAATTATGATGGGTACACTTGATGGGTTTAATGCATGTGCTATGTGGGTATTATGCTTTTTATTGTCATTGTTACTTTATTCAAAATCAAGAAAACATGTGTTTTTTATTGGAGGTACATTCATTTTAGTTTCAGGGATTGTATATTTTATGTTCATGGCAGCATGGATGAATGCATTTATGTTCGCAGGTCATTTAAGATGGATTCAATTATTAATTGCAACCTTAGCAATAATATTTGGATTAATTAACATTAAAGAATATTTTTTCTTTGGAAAAGGAATATCTTTTATGATTCCAAAAGATAAGAAATCTGATATTATTAAACGAATGAGGGGATTAGTTAATCCAAAAACAGGATTTTTGATGACTCTTGTAGGTGTTGCAAGTTTAGCATTTATGGTAAACTTAATTGAATTATTATGTACAACTGGCTTACCTGCAATTTATACTAGTGCATTGGCACAATTTAATCTTCCATGGTATAGTAATTATCTATATTTGTTACTTTATATTGTGATGTATATGATTGATGATTTCATTATTTTTAGTATTGTTGTAACTACAATGTCTTCAAAAAAGTTTACCGAGAAATATGGTAGGATTTCAAAACTTATTTCAGGTTTAATTATATTGGTATTAGGTTTAATTATGATAATAAATCCCAAATTGCTTATGTTTGGTTAGAGAAAAATGGATTATCCAGATTGTTACATAAAAAAAGTTGGAAATCAAAATGTTATTGGATTCAAGGATGAAGAGTCAACTATTAACCTTGTCAAAGATGCTGTATTTTTTGAATTCTCTGTTGAAGTTGGAGCAGAAGTAAAAATTGGAGATAGATTATTAGTAATTGAGACTATGAAGGGTACAACTGAACTAACTTCAAAAATTTCTGGTAAGATAGTTGAATTAAATCAAGAGATTCCAAAAGACCCTGAATTATTAAATTCAAAGAGTGACGTTTGGTTATTAAAAATTGAATAGGGAACTTTGAATATTTTTTTTAATTTTTTTAATCATTCTAAATTATATATTCTAAGTTCATCTATGTAAAATTTCTAATTTTTTTTATTCCCAATAAGTTTTTATTGTATAATGTATTCAATAGAATTATATGGCAGGATCACTCTATAAAGTAAAATTAATAAAAATTATTAGAGAAACACCTAAGGTTAAAACTTTTAGGTTTGAGTTTCTAGATAACAAAAAATTTGATTTTAAACCAGGTCAGTTTGTATTTTTGCATGCAAATATTGGAGGAAAGGAAGTTAAACGTGCATATTCAATATCTTCAACTCCATTAGATGAATATATTGAATTATCTTTAGAGCTTGTTAATGAAGGTAAGATGACCACCTTGTTTCATTATAACGTTAATCTTGGAGACACGTTTGAGTTGTCTGAACCAAAAGGAGTGTTTACGTTTGACGACTCTATGACCAATATTGCATTGATTGCTGGAGGTTCAGGTATTGTTCCAATGAGGTCTATTTCTAGATATATTCTTCAAAAAAAACTTGATACAAATATTAAGATATTTTTTAGTGCAAGAACATATGATGAGATTGTATTTATGGATGAATTAAATCTATTTGCAAAAGACAATCCAAATCTAAAAATTATGTACACTTTAACTCGTGAAAATCCGGAAAATTGGAGTGGTTCAACAGGAAGATTAACTATTGACATGATGCTTAACAATATTGATTCACCAAAAGAATATAATTACTTTTTATGTGGTCCAATGAATATGGTAAGAAGTTTTGCAAAAGAATTAATTGAATTAGGGATTGATCGTAAAAAAATAAAAAGAGATATTTGGGGAGCTTAAAGATAATCTTTAAAAAACATTATGTAAATCTAATAACTAAAGGTGATTATATTATGAGTGAACAAGAAAATAAATCAAAACAAGAAATTACACTTACAAAAAAAGCAGCAGATAAAGTCAAAGAATTATCAAAGGAAGAAAAAAAAGAAGGCAGTGGACTTAAACTCTATGTATTTCCAGGAGGATGTTCTGGGTTCCAATATGGTCTTGACTTTGAAGAAAAACCTGAAGAGAATGATATTGTATTGGAACAACACGGTGTCAAAATATTTGTTGATAAAGATAGTGTTGATATGCTTAAAGGTGTAAAGATAGATTTTGTTGATTCACTTCAAGGATCAGGATTTAAAATTGACAACCCAAATGTAGGTAATTCTTGTGGTTGTGGTAAATCGTTTTGCTAAATTTATTTATATTTCCTATTTCTTCTGATATATTAAATGTTTTTAATTATGATATTTGAAAAGTTAGGTTGGAATCAAAATAGGTATATTATGGGAGTTATTTATGGTTTAATTTATGGATTCTTGTTTTTTCTTTTACTTACTTTGGCACAAGTTTATTTGAATCAGCTTAATATTACTAACAATTTACTTTATTCATTATCATTAACGGTTGCAATGTTTTTTGTGTATAACATTAAATGGTATTTTATTAAGTCAAATCCATAACATTTTTTAACTTTTAATTTCTCCAATCTAATTAAAATGGTTGATATGGTCACATTAATGGCAAAAGAATATTTTGGAAACACAGTTTATCAATACGGTATTTCATTCAGTCTCTTGATTGTATTTACTGTAGTAGGAAGGATTTTAGATTTTTTAATCAAAAAATATTTTAAAGCGTTTGCAAATAAAACTAAATCAAAGATTGATGATATACTAGTAAATTCTATTGAAAAACCATTTTTTATGTTAGTGTTTGTATTAGGGATGTACGCAGGATATTTTTTACTGAATTTTTCAGATGGATTTTCAACTGTATTTGAAAAAATCATGGATACAATGCTTATTTTTGCAGTCAGTTGGTTTTTTATTAATTTGGTTGATCAGACAATTCAGTCTTATCTTGAACCATTCACAAAAAAGTCTGAAAGTGAACTAGATGATCATCTTGTACCATTGTTAAGAAAACTTGTGAAAAGTGCACTAGTTGTAATTGCAGTAATAATGGTAATGTCAGATCTTGGGTTTGATGTAGCATCAATTATAGCAGGTCTTGGTATTGGTGGACTTGCTTTTGCTTTGGCTGCTAAAGATTTATTAGCAAATTTATTTGGTGGAGTTGCAATAATTTTAGATAAATCTTTTGGAATTAATCAAAGAATAAAAGTTCAAGGAGTTGACGGTAAAGTAAAACAAATTGGTCTTAGGACAACAGTAGTTGAATCATTTGATGGTACAAAATTAACTATTCCAAATTCAAAAATTGCAGACAGTGTAATTGAAAATGTTAGTCATGAACAAGCTAGAAAAATATCTTTGACAGTAGGGATTGCGTGTGATACTCCAAATAAAAAAATTGAAGAATATATTAAAAAAATGAAAAAAGCAATTGATGATCACCCTAATGTTAAGGATAAAACAGTGGTTAGATTTGATGCTTTTGGGAATTATACGTTAGATATTATGGTTGTATATTGGATCTCAGCACTTTCTGAGGTTGGAGAGACTAAGCATGAAATTAATATGTTGATTAAGGAGTTAACAGAAACATTAAAGATTGAGACACCTTATCCAACACAATCTATTAATCTTAAAAAATAATTTTTTTTAATAATTTAATATTCTAATATTATAATAATATATTAAATATTAATGTTATTTCAATAAATATTCAATATACATTTCCCTATACAAATATAGAAAAGTATATATATTTCTACAATATACAATATTATTTATGAAGTTAGGTAAGATTGCACTTGTATTGTTTTTTATAGCATTAATAGGTGTAGGAGGTATTGGATATTTTTATTTTTTTCAAATATCTCCAACCTTTGTTGAGAAACCACATCTTGACAGACCAAGTTTGGATCCATTAATCAATGATATGAATGAAAGTCACATTAAGTATTTGTTAAATGAATTGGACGCGTATAAATTACATGATGATCCTTTAACTGGTGAACCTCCAATTATAAAAATAGAGTTAACTGATATTGATGAGGAATTTACCTATACGGTAGAAGATAATAATCTTGAACTTTCAGAATCCTTGGAACCAGATTTGATTCTTAAAGGTAATTCTAATGATGTAATTAGTGTTTTAACAAGTTCTGACCTAGAAAAAAGTATTATTGATGCAGTGAATTCTGGAGATATAAAAATAAAACTTGTTGCAGATGAGAAAACTTTAGCTTTAAAAGGTTATAAAAGTATTTATGACAAAATTTCAAGTAATGAAATAACTGGTGCTGTAGTCACAAAATTAGGTATGTCTAATGTAAATAATGGGCTATCAATTAGTTTGTTGTTTTTTATCTCATTAATTCTAGGCTTGATAATTGAAAGAGACCATTAATCTTTTCTGATTAAATTATATTTTTCAAGAATCTCTTTATATCGTTCATAATCTTTAGATTCTTTAAATTCGCGAATTTTTCTATTAGGGAGTCTAGAAAGCCATTTATTTTGTATTTTTAGAACTTCTTTGATTTCATCTTCAACATCTGAATCAACTATTTCTTCATCTTCTTCATAAATTTCTTCGTCATTATTATTGTCTAAGTATAACCATGATTTTATTTTTTCAATTATTCCCTTTTTTTGTGCTACTTCTTCTTGATATTCAGTATCTTCAACACTTTCAAGGTCATCTGGAGAATCTACCTCCATTTGCATAGGTTCTTCAGTTTCAAATTCTTCGTATTCATCAGTTTGTTCACCAGATATAAAGTCAAGGAATTTTTGTACTAAAGACTTATCTTTTGAAAAGAATTCTTGTTCTTCTTCAACAAATTCTGCTTCAGTTTCCTCTTTTTTAGGCTTTTGTTTACTAGAAGTTGGTTTTTTCTTTCTTTTAGTTAAATATGAATCCATGTCAGTATTAAAATTTCTTTGACTAATGTTAATCACCCACCCAAATTTTATTCAAGCAAATACTTAATTTGAATATATTTAAATCTTTGTAAAATCCAGGAAAGATTTAAATAATCTCTAGAGCTAGAAGTTAGTGTGATGAAAAGAGGTCAAGCAAGTATGGAATTTTTAGTGATTGTTGGGTTTGTTTTTTTAATGATAATTCCATTAGTCATAATATTTCTTGAACAGTCAGCATATGTTAAAGATGCGATTTCACAAAATCATATTAGAAATATTGCTGTTAAATTAACTGATAAGGCGGAGACTGTTTATTATTTGGGTGGATCATCAAAAACTACTATTAAAGCATTGTTTCCAAAGGGAATTGAAGATGTTAATTTAACAGGTAAATCAATAACGTTTTGGTTTAGAAATTCAGAGAATAATTTGAGAAGCATAACTTCTGTTTGTGCAATAAATATAACTGGAAACATTTCAGTTAAACCAGGAGTTCATTTGATTCAAATAGAGTCTGCGGGTGATTCTGCATTATTAAAAGAAATTTAAGGGCACAAATTAGTATTGAATTTTTGATGATGGTAGTTGCAGCAACAGCAATTATAATAGCTTTAATGGGGCTTTTTTCACATTTATATCAAAATAATTATACTGATCGCGAAAGAATCATTATTAAAGATTTTGCATATAGTATTCAAAATGAATTTATAATGGCAGCAAAATCAAAATCTGGGTATGTAAGACAAATTGAACTTCCAAATAAGATTGAAGGTATTAATTACAATATCGCTATTTATAACGAATCGTTATTATTTATTAATTCAACTAATCAATATATATCATCAAGGATTCCTACAACAAGTGGGCAGGTTCTTGTGGGACAAAACACAATAAAAAACATTAATAATTCAATATGTATAAATTGCTAAAATCACAAAAATATGAGCGGTTTGAACTTTTAAAAGTTAAACCAATTTCGAAGAAAGCTCAAGTATGGTATTTTGATTTAACGATAGCATTAAGTATATTTTTAGTTACGTTTGTGTTTGCAATAAATTTCATTAATAGTTCATATTTTAATGACACACAAAGTTCAAATAGGGTAATAGATGAAGCTCAAAAATTAAGTAATAATCTTTTACATACAGGAATTCCGGAAGATTGGTCAAATGAAAATGTTGTATCTCTAGGTATTACAACTAATAATAGACTTGATCTAAATAAATTAGAAAGGCTAAAAAATCTTACTGAAGATGATTATGCTTTTGCTCAGATTTTGTTTGGAATAAATTCTGATTTTTTAGTGTATTTTGAAAATAAAGAGGGATTGTTATTAAATTTAACAGAGGATTTATATGTTGGTAAGATTGGATATACTCCACAGATGGCAATAGATGACTTATCAGGTGAGTATGTTCAAGTGTCAAGATATTTGGTATATGAGACTAATTTAACAGCGCAAATTATATCTTTAAACGTGGTGTGTTGGGATGATTAAAAACCTTACAACTAATAATGTTCTTATAAAAAATAAAGTGTTTTGTCGATCAGTTTTTCAAAAAGCAAAAGGATTAATGTTCTCAAAGCCAATTTATGATGTAGGATATATTTTTGTTTTTGATGCTGCAAGGAGAATTGAATTACATATGTTTTTTGTATTTTTTATAATTGATGTTATTTTTCTAGATGATAATAAGAAAGTTATTGAATTAAAAGAAAATTTTAGACCTTTTACATTTTACTATTCAAAAAATAAAGCAAAATATTTTATTGAATTACCAAAGGGGACAATAGTTAATAAAAAGATTAAGATTAATGATGTAATTGAATTCTAAATTAAAATTCCAAATAAGCTTGTAAATAAGGTCAGCATTGTAACATAAACTGCATAAGCTGTTGGCATAAAAATTAAAATATATTTTATCCCAGCTTTTATGCTACCTTCTCTTAAATCAGCAATAATTATTGAAGAAACCCCAGAAATGATTAGAATTGATAATTTTGAGAACATAATAAAATCTTTTGGATTCAGTTTATTTGCACCAAAACTTAGAGATATTGCTCCACGGGATGCTGAACTACTTAGTTTTTCACTCATGCTCTTAATTATTTCCATTAAGTTAAACGAAAGTGCAAATAATAAAGGTGAAATAATTACAGCAATGACAGATATAAATATAACATAACTTGTGACTGATGCAATCAATTCTTTATTTAGGTAGTATGCATCTTTTACACTAACAACAATTTTATCAATGATTTCAGAGATATTACTTCCACTTCGTAATCCAACAATGATCATATCCATTGATTCTTCAAGTAATGTACTTTTGTATTTTGTTGCAAACTCTCTTAATGCTTGTTCAGTGTCTTCTCCAGCCATAACTTTTTTTGCAACAATTTGGATTTCATTTTGTAAGATACCAAATTCAGGTTTGATAGAGTTCCATAGTGCTTTATCAAAACTCATCCCCGCTCTAAGATTGATTGAAACTTCTTCTAAAAAATCAGGAAGAACTTCTTCAATATTTCTTGTTCTTTTAAAGATAATAAATTCATAATAAATGAAAAATGAAAAGAACAAAATTAGCAAAGAAACTAATTCTACAATTATTAAGCTAAATATTGAACCAATTATTAATCCTGCGGGTTGGGTTGTTTTAAGTCCTGGTAGAATCCAAAATAAATATTCTGCAATTGTTAAAAAAAAAGATAATATAAATATGATTCCATAGAGTTTATATGGGACTTCATACGTTCCAGTTCTAATTAGATAATTCTTTATGTGAACTCTAATTTTTTTTGGGAGTATGTTTTTTCCTAAATTAGATAAGAAGCTCATTCCATCACCGCAGGCTTTAAAGATCTAAATGCTAAAACAAAGAATAGTTGCAAAATTAATAGTAAAAATGTAATTGCTAAAAGAATTCTTAGATCAATTACAAAAATTCCTGGGAGTAAACTAGAAGCTACGATTAAACCTGCGGTCCCTAAGCTTGGCATAATTGTTCCAATCATCATGTAAAACATTGACATTGGGTTTAATTTTTTCCCATATTCTTTAATTAAAATTAAGTGATTTTTTGTAATATCTTCTAATGAATTTTTTAATGTTTTTTGTAAATCAGCTCCAGTCTCTAAACTTGTACTAATTTCAAGTAATATTTTTGTGTATGCTTTTGATGGACTGTATTCAATTGCTTTTGTAAGAGCTTCCTCAATAGGTATTCCTAAGGATATGTCAAACACTAATTCTTTGAAGAAAATACTGGATTTTGTATTTAATTTTGAAACACTTTCAAGTGAGTTGATAAGTGCAGTTCCACTTTCTAAACTAAGTAACAAATGTCTGATGGAATATAATAAATCTGATTCAAGTAATGCTTTTCTTGAATTTAATTGCATTGTGGGAATTAATTTAATTAGGTTGAATGTGAATGCAAAAGATATAAAAAACACAAATAAGGAAGGGACTAAAGATAATTTATTGAATAATAATAATGCAATGGAAAGACCAGTAATTAATCCGGAGACTACAAAGCTAAAAATAAAACAAATTTTTGAAAATCGTTCTAATGTGTAATTCAACCTTGTTTTTTTTAATGTTTCCTCAAATTTCTTTGAAAAGAATATTTTAATTTTTCATTCACCTTAATCAATGGATACATAATCTTTATTTGATTTAACTAAATTCATCAAATGATTTTTTTCTGTGTAATAGTCTGATAAAATTAAACCAATGATATTTATGTCTGTAATATTTTTTGATACTAGCCATTTTAAAACCATGATTTTATCTTGAATTTCTTTATAGATTTGATCTGAACTCATCCCAGTGTATAGGTTAAGATTTTTAAGAGTTCTATTAGGTTGTGCAACTTGGTTCATTTTGTCTGTAAGGTGATCGTGTTGCATAATTAAATTGGGATTGCCGTTCTCATCAATTTCTGCTATTTGAAATGTTCTTCTTTTTCCCGTTCTTCTGTTTCTATGTTGAACCACAATTAAACCTAGTGAACTAAGTAATTTAGGTGGAAGGTTAATTGGTGGGTTTGTAATTCGGGCAATAGCTTCGTCAACATTACTTGCGTGAAAAGTACTATAAACTGAGTGGCCAGTATGCATGGCTTCAAACATAACTTCTAATTCTTTTTCTTTACGTACTTCTCCAACAATAATTCTATCGGGTCTCATTCTTAAAGTATTTATCATACAGTCAAGCATGGTAATTTCTCCTTTACCTTCAGGGTTAGCGAGACGAGATTGCATTGGCACCCAGTGTAATGTTTTTGGAAGTTTTAATTCTCGGGTGTCTTCAATAGATATTAATCTTTGATTTGGAGGGAAAAAATTTGATATTACATTCATAAATGAAGTTTTACCAGACCCAGTTCCTCCAACAACCAATACTGATAATTCATATTGAATTGCTTGCCAGATGAATGCAGCTGAAGAATAATCAATTGTTTTATTTTTTAAAAACGTTGTAATTGACCACGGATTTTTTGCGAATTTTCTAATTGTTAAGGTATTTCCACCAGATGTAATTGGTGAGAGTGTTGCATTAACTCTGTCTCCAGATTCTAAATGGGCATCTAATAATGGTTGTAACAAACTAATTCCTTTATCTACATTACGACCTATTTGAGTTGCAAAATGTCTAATCTTATTTTCATCATCATATTTTATGTTTGTTTTTAACCATCCATATTTTTTATGATATACCCAAACATGGTTTTTGCTGCCATTTACAACAACTTCTTCAAGGTCATCATCTTTTAACAAAAATTCAAGTTCAGCAAGACCAAGACTTGTAATTATTATGTAATTTGTAATTAATTCAATTGTTTCGTCATCAGCATCAGAAAATTGAGATTTAATTTTTTCATTTAATTTTGTTCTAAATTGTGCTTTTATTTCTTTTTCTCCTTGTTTTTTATTTGTAAGATTAAAGCTTAAACCAGTAATGATGTCTTCTCTAATTCTCTCAATTATTCTAGTTGTTTCTTCAGTAATATTCAAAAGTGATAAATGGTAGAATGGTACGGGATGACCTCTTTGGCTGTATATATGAATTTGCAAAGGAATCTTCTCAGAAGTAATAGTATAAGAATCAATTGCTTTAGTCTCCAACTTAACCCCTCTTTTTTATAATCATAATATGTTTGAATCTTTTTTAAATGTTACCATTGTAATATATTGAATACGAAATCTTTATATATAAAATTAAGTCACCTTTAGTACTACACAGTAGTTCAGGACTATCAAGAAGTAGTGAAGGTCATGAATTTGAGTAGGGGGTTGGAGAAATGTACAAACGAATTGTATACTTAATATTAGCACTTATATTATTAACAAGTTCACATGGATTAGTTGCGTCAATTGGTAATGCTAGAATGGTTCTTTATCCAGAATTAATAAATGGCGAAACAATTGAAATAAATAAATCCATTTATGTTCAAAACATGAATAATGAATCAGTACAAATTGATTTGTTTACTGAAGGAAATTTTTCTACTTACGTAGAAGTATTAGATCAAAGTTTTATCTTAGACATTAATGAGTCAAAAGATGCTAGATTTATTTTAACTGTTAATGAATTAGGTAGAGTTGACGGGAAAATATTTGTCAGGTTTAGTTCTTTAAAAAATGATACAGTTCCAACCTATAATCTAACTCAAGAAATTAACAGAACTGATAGGGGCGGATTTGGATTAGCATCTAATATCATAATTATACCTAAACAAAAAGAAGTGAATAACTCAATTGAGAATGAATCAATTGACATTGAAATTAATGAAACAAATCATATGAATGAATCTATTGTTGAAAATGAAGGGGATAACAAAAAAAATTCTTTTCCAATGGTTCCTTTATTGATAATTATTGGGGTAGCTGCAGTTTTAGCAGTTTTTATTGTTGTGGGTGGGAGAACGGAGGGTAAAAAATGAACAAAAAAATTTTTACTATAATATTTTTAGTTTTAATCTCACTAAGCTTTGCTAATGCAGAGCCACTTGATATATGTACAGGATCAGACAAAGTATTGTATATTGTTAATGATGATTGTCCAGTAGAAGCTGCAGCTTATTCAGCAAAATTGGATAACATAATGCAAAACATGGGTTTTACTGTTGACATTGTTAGTAACCATGACTTAGATACAGTTGTATGGTCAGACTATGCATTTATGTTAATTGATGACAATTATTTAATTAACTATTATGATGTACCAGTAAATGATGTTCCAGCAGTTATTCTTAATGGTCAAAATATTGTAAACTGGCACTGGGCAGATTATGTATCAAGTTTTTCTATGAGTGTAGCACCTTTAATTGAAGTAGAAGATAATTCACATATAATTACTTCAGGTCTTCCACAATATATGGAAGTATACACTGATAGTGTTTATAATGGTGGATATGGAACAAATATCCCTGTTAGTTATCTTTCAAGATTTTCAAGATCACTTGATATTAATGGAATTACTACAACATATACTCCAGCTTATTTATATGATGATTATGATGCAACAATTGCATTAGCAGAACCAGGAACTCAATTATTAGATGGATATGAATCCAATGTTAGAAGTTGTTGGTTTGGTCCAGCTGAAGAAGATTATTGGAATGGTTATGCTCAAACTTTATTTGAAGAATGTATTGCATGGGTCTCACTTGGTGGAGATGCAGACAATGATGGTATTAGAGATGATTGTGATAATTGTGTTTATACTTATAATCCTGATCAAGCAGATGTTGATGGTGATGGAGTAGGTGACGCATGTGATATTTGTCCAACAACTAGTAATTCTGATCAAGAAGATGTTGATGCAGATGGATTTGGAGATGTATGTGATATTTGCCCAGATGATGCTGGAAATGATGCAGATTCAGATGGATATTGTTATCCTGTTGACTGTGTTGACACTGATGCAACAATTTATCCAGGTGCATCAGAAGAAATCTGTAATGGAATCGATAATGATTGTGATTTATTAATTGATGAAGAATATCAACCAGTTGAATGTGGATCTGGTGAATGTTCAGGTTTATCTACTTGTGAATTAGGTGAAATTCTTTGTAAAGATAATGAAGTAGATCAAGCAGGCACTGATTGTGGTGGATGTTGTTTATGTGAAGATGATAACGATCCACAAGAAACATATGATGCTACACAAGTAAGTGATTGTGATACATTTGATTTAGGAGAAATTGCAACATGCACAAATGATCCAGATAATAAAGATTATACCTTTGACTCTGCTGATGCATTTGATAGTGTATGTTCAGGTATTAACACTTGTACACAAGGAAGTTATGAATTTACTAATGAATGTGAACAATCATGTGGAGCTGAATGTGAAGCAGATGGAGATTGTCAATCATATTGTGAAGGAGACTTATATTTTAATTTAGGTAATTGTGAGTTAGGTGGATGTTCATGTAACTATGATGAACAAGATTGTAATTTACAAGATGGATGGTATGATACTGGAAGTGCAAGATGGGTAGAAGATCAAATTTGTACTCAATTAGAAGAATACGAACAAGAATATAGAGATTATACTTGTGGTGGAGCTGGTTGTGAATATAGTGTAACAAGTACACAATGGTTAGTAACAGGCGAGACACAAAATAAGGTCGACGGAACAGTTTGTGATGATTCTTTATATTGTACTGTTAGTGATGTATGTGGTGCAGGTGTTTGCGTAGGTTCAGCTAGAGTAGTGGACGATGCAGTAAGTTGTACAACAGACTTTTGTAATGAAGAAACAGATGTAGTTGAACATACACCAGTAGATAATGTATGTGATAATGGATTATATTGTGATGGAGCAGAATACTGTGACGCAGTTTTAGATTGTCAAGTAGGCTTCGCACCAATAACAAATGATGGATTATTTTGTACAACAGATTCATGTGATGAAGTAAATGATGTTGTAATAAACAGTCCAGTAGATGTTGATGATGGATTATTTTGTACAACAGATTCATGTGATGAACAAAATGACCTTATTGTTAATGCACCAGTAGAAGTGGACGATGCAGTAAGTTGTACAACAGACTTTTGTAATGAAGCAACAGATGTTGTTGAACATACACCAATAGATAATGTGTGTGACAATGGATTATATTGTGACGGGGCAGAATATTGTGACGCAGTTTTAGATTGTCAAGCAGGAGATGCACCAGTAACAGATGATGGATTATTTTGTACAACAGATTCATGTGATGAACAAAATGATATTGTTGTTAATGAAGCAGTAGATGTTGATGACTCAGTAAGCTGTACAACAGACTTTTGTAATGAAGTAACAGATGTTGTTGAACATACACCAGTAAATAATGTATGTGATAATGGATTATATTGTGATGGTGAAGAATACTGTGATGTAGTTTTAGATTGTCAAGCAGGAGACGCACCAGTTATTGAAGATTCAGTAGATTGTACAAATGATTATTGTGATGAAACAAATGATATTGTTGTTAATTCAGTAGATGATAATTATTGTGACAATGGATTATATTGTGATGGAGCAGAATACTGTGATGCAGTTTTAGACTGTCAAGCAGGAGATGCACCAGTAACAGATGATGGATTATTTTGTACAGACGATTCATGTGATGAAGTTAATGATGTAGTTGTTAATGCACCAGTTGAAGTTGACGATGCAGTAAGCTGTACAACAGACTTTTGTAATGAAGTAACAGATGTTGTTGAACATACACCAGTAAATAATGTATGTGATAATGGATTATATTGTGATGGTGAAGAATACTGTGATGTAGTTTTAGACTGTCAAGTAGGAGACGCACCAGTAACAGATGATTCAGTAGATTGTACAAATGATTATTGTGATGAAACAAATGATGTTGTTGTTAATTCAGTAGATGATAATTATTGTGACAATGGATTATATTGTGATGGAGCAGAATACTGTGATGCAGTTTTAGATTGTCAAGCAGGAGACGCACCAGTTATTGAAGATTTGGTAAGTTGCACAAATGATTATTGTGATGAAGCTAATGACATAGTTGTTAATTCACCAGATGATAATTTATGTACTGATAGTTTATCATGCAATGGACAAGAATATTGTGACGCAGTTTTAGATTGTCAAGTTGGTGATGCAATAGATTGTACAAATTCTTACAGTATTGAAGGTGTAGCAACATGTGAAAATGATCCAGATAATAAAGATTTCACATGGGATTACAGAGAAGAATTTAATTCAGTATGTGTTGATGGATTTGATGAACAATGGCATTGTACACAAGGAGATGATACCGTTGTAAGTACATGTGATGAATCATGTGGTGCAGGATGTGAAGCAGATAGTGATTGTGGAGCATATTGTGCAGGAGATACATATTACGCAGACACAACATGTGACTCAGTAGACACATGTGGATGTAATTATGATGTAGGATTTGATTGTTCAACAAAAACCAAGTGGTACAATACAGCTAACTATAATTGGATAGCTCATCCAGATAATTCATGCCAAGAAAGAAGGCAAATAGAAAAAGAATTAAGGACTTATACATGTGGTCTTGATGGTGATGACGATGGTTGTATTTATGAGATTACAGGTAATAAATGGGTTAATTTATCAATTGATAGGCCAATTAATGTAAGAAATTTGGTTGATGGTACAACATGTGATGATGGACTTTTCTGTACAACAGATGATGTATGTATGGGAGGATTATGTGCAGCAGGTCCTGATTTAAATGTTGATGATGGATTATTTTGTACAATAGATTCATGTGATGAAATAAATGATGTTGTAATAAACAGTCCAGTAGATGTTGATGATGGATTATTTTGTACAGTAGATTCATGTGATGAAGTTAATGATATTATTGTTAATGCACCAATAGAAGTGGACGATGCAGTTATTTGTACAGTTGATACATGTAATGATGAGACTGATACAATTGAACATACAACAGATGATGGTTTGTGTAATGACGGTTTATTTTGTAATGGACAAGAATATTGTGACGCTAATTTAGATTGTCAAATCGGTGATGCAATAGATTGTACAAATTCTTACAGTATTGACGGTGTAGCAACATGTGAAAATAATCCTGACAATAATCTAAAAACATGGGATTATAGAGAAGAATTTAATTCAGTATGTGTTGATGATGTTCCAACAGGTGGAACATGGCATTGTACACAAGGTGATGATACAGTTGTAAGTACATGTGATGTTGATGTATGTGGCGCAGGATGTGAAGCAGATAGTGATTGTGGAGCATATTGTGCAGGAGATGTATATTATGGAGATACAACATGTGACTCAGCAGATACATGTGGATGTAATTATGACGATGGATTTGACTGTTCAGATAAATCAAAATGGTATAATACTGATAATTATCAGTGGATAGCTCATCCAGATAATCCATGTCAAGAAAGAAGACAACTTGAAAAAGAATATAGAGTTTATACTTGTGGTCTTGATGGTGATGACGATGGATGTACTTATGATATTACAGGTTACAAATGGGTTAATTTATCACTTACTAAACCTAAGAATATACAAAATCTAGTGGATGGCACAAGTTGTGATTCAGATGGTCTCTATTGCACTGTTGGTGACACTTGTCAAGCAGGAATTTGTGAAGCTGGTTTAGAACCAGATTGTTCAGGTAATGATATTGTTGAAATTGACGTATGTGATTATTCACCTGATGATGTTGATTATACAAGAGATTCAAGAGATTTATACACATCAGTATGTGTTGAGGAAGCTGAAACATATTCATGTTCAGTAGGAGATGAAACAATCGCTCACGCATGTGATTTAACATGTGGTGCAGAGTGTGTTGATGGTAATCTTGAAAATGGAGATAGTTGTGATTCAAATTGTATAATTGAAGAATGTGGAAACGGATTATTACAAGCTGGTGAAGCATGTGATGACGGTAATGATGATAACACAGATGGTTGTTTAGATACATGTGAATTAGCAGCTTGTGGAGACAGTTATGTTCAATTAGGTCATGAACAATGTGATGATGGAGCAAATGGTGATGATACTGATGAATGTTATGATTACTGCGAATTTACAGCATGTGGAGACTCAATAATTCAGGATTTAAATGGATACGGGGTTAATGAACAATGTGATGATGGGTCAAATGGTGACAACACAGATGAATGTTATGATGACTGCACAATTACATATTGTGGAGATAATATTGTTCAAGATCTAAATGGTGAAGATGTAAACGAAATATGTGATGATGGTGTGAATAATGGTTTACCAAATCACTGTAATTCAGAGTGTACAGGAATTTCAGATCCAATTTGTGGTAATACTGTTGTTGAATTTGGTGAAGATTGTGATGATGGATCAAATGGAAATGATGCAGATGGATGTTATGATAATTGTGTATTCACTTTTTGTGGAGACAATATTGAACAAGATCCAAATGGATATGGATTTAGTGAACAATGTGATGACGGTGCAGATGGTGACGATACCAATGTATGTTATGACGACTGTACATTAACATATTGTGGAGACACTATTGTTCAGGACACAAATGGAAATCATTTCAATGAATATTGTGATGATGGTGCAGACGGTGACGATACCAATGTATGTTATGACGACTGTACATTTACATACTGTGGAGATTCTATTGTACAAGATCCAAACGGTGAAGATGTAAACGAAGTATGTGACTCAGACACTGTAGTTTGTACAACTAATGAAGGATATGCAGGAACTAAAGAATGTTATGAATCATGTTTAGGATATGATGAATGTTATACAGAGGAATCTTGTGGGGATGGGGTTCAAAATGGATTAGAACAATGTGACGATGGTAACAATGTTGATAATGATGGATGCGATGCACTTTGTGTCATTGAATATTGTGGAGACGACATTATAAATAATGTTGATGAACAATGTGATGACGGTAACACAGATGACGCAGATGGATGTGATTCAAATTGTTATGATGAAGTTTGTGGAAACAACATCTTACAATATGGTGAAGATTGTGATGATGGAAATCTTAACGATGAAGACGGATGTTCATCACAATGTGTTGTTGAATCATGCGGAGATACAGTTGTTCAATCAGGTTTAGGCGAAGATTGTGATGATGGTAATGATATTAACACAGATTCATGTGTGGATACTTGTGTTGATGCAACATGTGGAGACGGTCATGTTCAATTTGATGTAGAAGAATGTGATGATGGAAATCTTGACAATGGAGATGGATGTGACGCAATTTGTGTCATTGAATTCTGTGGAGATGGAATTACCAATAATGTTGATGAACAATGTGATGATGGTAATAATGTTGACAATGATGGATGTAATGCAATTTGTGTATCAGAAATCTGTGGAGATGGTATTGTCCAAGAAGGTATAGGGGAACAATGTGAGTTCGATGGTCAATGTAATGATGATAGATATGACACAGGAGATTCATGTAATGCGGAATGTGGATGTGAAAATCCAGTAATTTGTTATGATGAATGTCAACCAGGTGAAGATGACATTTGTAGTGCATTTGAAATCTGGGAATGCAGAAATGACTTTGACGCAGATCCATGTTATGAATTTGGTCTAAAAGAAGACTGTTCATTAAGAGATAGTTGTGTTGTTTCAGGCATAGATCCATACTGTACAGATTGTGGAGCTAACTGCGAACGTGATTGTATTTATGAAAAAACTGAATACATTGATTGGAGTTGTGCAGATGGCGAATGTATTTCAAGTTTACAATCAATGATTGATATTGATGCTGACTTGAAAGATGACAGATGTGACGATTGTATTGATATGGATTATGATGGAGTTTGTGATCATGAAGATACTTGTCCAAATGTATATAACCCAACAAATGTTGATTCAGACAATGATGGTGTAGGTAACGCATGTGACGGAGACAGAGATAACGATGGATACAATAGTGATGTAGACTGTAATGATTGGGACCCAGAGATTAATCCAGGTGCTACTGAAAAACCTAAAGATGGCAAGGATAATGATTGTGATCCAAGTACACATGATAGACCTGAGAGATTAAGAAGTCAAGATTTATTATTAGGTGTAAAAGTCATGAACGAAGATACAGCTTATAGGGAAGGAGAGCTACTTGTTGCAGTATACATTAAGAACATTGGTGACAAAGATGCTAAAGATATCAAACTTCGAACAACAATCATGGATGAATTAATCTCAGATGAAAAGGTTGTACCTAAAGTTGGCGTAGGTCAGACTAAAAGAGTTATCTTTTACTTACCTCTAGACTCAGATGTTGACCCCTACTTAGAATATTATCTAAGAAGTGTCATGAGTGTTGACAATGTCAAAAAAGTTGAGTATAGTCAAATAAGACTTAGATAAAATATTTTTTTTTAATTTTTTTTCTTAAACAGAATTTCATGTAGTTAAATTTGGGATAACAATGAGTGAATTTATTAACGTGAGTTATATTCTTTTTAGATGAGAAGTATGTAAAAACTGAACCCTTAAAATTCAGAAAAAATGAGCATGGAATGCTGTACATTTCCAATGATACACTTCAAGGTTGGGATTCTTTACTTCCATAAAAAATTGTAAACTTTTCAAATTCAAAAAGAAGTTTAACATTACTAAATCCAACATTTTTCAAATATTCAATTTGCGAATCAATTGTTTCAGGGATATCATTGTCCAAATGATCTTGAATGACATACTTGATTCTTTCATTTGGAAATGGAGATAATTCCATAAATGTTTTCCAATTTTGCATAAATTGATTTTCTTTTACTTTTGAATTATCAATAGTGATGTCAACATTGATGAAGATTCCATTTTTATTAAGTCTATTGAATATTGAGCTAATAAGTTTATTTTTATCAATTGCATGATGAATTGTAAAGAAAGATATAATTAGATCATATTTGCCTTTCAATTTTTGTTTATTTATATCAATTTTTTCAAGTATGATTTGGTTCTTAAAATTTTTTAAGTTATGAGATGCAATCTCTAACATTTTTGATGAAAGGTCGATGCCGCAGTATTTTGCTTTTGTATATTTATTTAATAATTCAAGTGCAAATGAACCAGTACCTGTACCTATTTCAAGAATTGAGATATGTTTATTTACTGGGAAATTAACGCTATCTAATGCAATTTTTTGCATTTTTTCATAGTTTGGAATAATTTGAACTTTGATATTATCATATTGTTTTGCTACTTCATCAAATGTCTTTTCAACAATCTTAGTCATCACTATAATTAAACTGTTAAAGTAAATAAATTCTTCTATAGTCTCAACTCAAAGATAATTAGTTTTTTCTGAATTGAATATAACACAAATTTAATGTATATTTTTTGTTAAATTATTTTCAAAGAATTTCTAATATTTTAATGTTGAATAATAATAAAAATTTAAATAAAAAAAAGAATAAAGTTATTCAATCAATAGATTGACTCTTTTTTGGTCATATTTCCAAGCTTGTGGAATTCTATCAGTTTCTTTATAGTATTTGACTAGTCTTCTAATTTTAGATTCTGTTAATTGAAGTCCTCTTTTTCCAACCATATCTTTTTTATTGGATTCCATGTGCTTTTGTAAGTCAATTACTCTTTTAAGAAGTGCTGTTAAATTCTCAGGTAATTCTTTTAACAAATCCTTTTTTTCTAAGATGCTAGATATTGATTTTTTTGTAATTGATTTTACATCAGGAATACCATAAGTATCTCTTAATACTAAACCAATGTTTGAAGGTTCACTTCCTTCTTTAGCTAGTTTTACAACCAGTAATTCTACTTCTTTAGGTTTATAGTTCATCCAACTATATGTTCCTTTTTTAGCAGGTTTGGTACTTCCAGACTTACCTTTTTTTCTTGAATACATTCGTGCCATTTTTATTTATTCACCGTTTTATAGTTTATAATTCAAAAAATATGTTATGAGAATTTGTCTATTTAAACTCCCAGCATAACAATGTGATATTTACAAAGTTATCTTTTGAATACGCTTAGGAGAACAAGATTATTTAAAAAGATTTTGTATTAATTCGGTTTAAATATAGCAACAGTAGCACCATCATTGTTAATACTTTTTATTTTTTTTATGAAGTATACTTGTCCTAAGAATTGTCTTACAGCTTGTTTTAAAATTCCTTGTCCGTGACCATGAACAATAGTGACTTCAGGGAATCCTTGGTCATAAAAAAACTTTATATTCATTCTTAGAGTGTGTAGTGCATCTACTTTTGTTAGACCATGGACGTCAATTAAGGGTGGTGTGTTCATTTGTTATTTTTTAGGATTAAGTCACTTTATATAAAATAAGTGGGCAAATAACTATAAAACTAGGTAAAAATCGAAAACTTGGATACAGAAATATTTAAAAGAGTTTGTAGTTTCCTAATGGGGATATCAGAGCCCCTTAGTGTAGTGGCCAATCATCCTACCCTTTGGAGGTGGGGACCCAGGTTCGAATCCTGGAGGGGCTATACTTTCTTCTAGTAGCAAATTGAGGCTAAAAGATACAAAACTCTTATTTGCTACCAACCACGTCGATAATCCTGGCGGGGCTACTTATTTTTTTGGTAGTAAATTAGGGCGAACAAATTTATCCGTTTCAACGGATAACTCTTTAAAAAGACCTTTAAGCAATCTTCTAAGTATGAAGATCCATGAACCTGGAAGGATAATAGACACTAAATACAAGAATATAACTTATTCTAGAGCAGTGGAGAAAGTTAAAGAAGCTGGTCTTTTGCCAGAGAATGAAGAGTTCATACTGAGGTTTATGCACGATGCAAGATTAGGCAAGACTATTCTTAAGAAGCAAAAGAAGAAAATTGGAGATAAAAGGCTGTTCAAGTATGCTCAGGATCTGCGTAAGCTGGATTCTTACTTCAAAAAACCTTTGGATAAAGTAACTCAGTATGAAATGGAGCAATTTATTTTAGATTTAGAAGAAGGCAGGTTACTTAGTAATAAGGGTAAGCCATTTGCTCCAGAGACTCAAGTATGCTTCAAGAAGATGATTAGGAAGTTCTACAAGTGGCTTTTAGGAGATAATAAACATTTTCCTGACTTAGTTGTCTGGATAGATACATCTTGTGATATTAAGGAGTTTAAGTCGGTTAGTTTTGATGATTTCAAAAAAGGTTTATCATTGATGCCTGGAATGAAATCTAATCTGATTTTAAGAGATAAAACAGCAAACATGGTTCTTTTTGATGGTGGATTAAGAGCTGATGAACTTCTTAATACAAGGCTTAAGCATTTGACTGAAGAAAATGGAATTTATAAATTACGAATTGAATTTTCAAAAAGCAAGAAAAGAACATTATCATTGCCTTTAGCTTCTGAATTACTTGGAGACTGGTTAAAACTGCATCCAATGGCAAATGAACCTGAAGCACAACTGTTCCCAGTAGATTACAAAAGTTTGTATAAAATTGTAAGAAAAGTTGGAAAAGTTCTAGGAGTAAAACTAACTCCACATGGAATAAGACATTCTTCAGCGACATATTGGGCTAGCAGATTAAATCAGTATCAGATGTGTTACAGGTTTGGTTGGAGCATGAGTTCTAAACAACCGCAGAGATATATTGATAGGCAAGGTCTTGAGCAAGAGGAGATAGTTCAGGTTGTGCAGCAAGAGAAGTCCCAGAAGCTGAAACAGGAGAATGAGCTGCTGAAAAACAGGCTGGCCATGCTTGAAGAAAGGTTTGAGTCTTTGTTTGAGAAGGACAAAACAGAAATCTTGAAAATGTATAGACAGGTTAACAATGCTTTCCTCTAATTTCTTTATTTTTTATTTTGTTAATTTAGAATTTTGAGTTTTATGTTAATTTAATTGTTATTTGATTGACACAGTTTTTTCTAATTTACCTGGTAATTTGTGAAAGAAGTATTGAATTTGGTGTCAAAATTTGTTAATATTGAAAAATTAGGGTTAACATTGTATTATAAGATATATATAGGTTAATATTTCATATTGTGTAAACATCTGACTTCTTTGAATAAAAAAATAACTATTAGATTTATCCTCTAATATCGTCTAAATAGATTGTAAATTTACAATGGACTTGTTGACAATTTTTGTTTACAATAAATAAAGAAAATATTATATTGTGTCGAGTAGTGATGTTTAAATTTTTTTAACTAAAAATTGTAAACCTATCCATGTACTGTCTTTACAATCAGGTTTTTTCCTTTTTTGACCATAACAAGAAGTCTTTTTGCTTCTAGTGTTTTGAGGTAATTATGCACAATGGTTCTTGAGAGATTAAGATAACTGCCCAAGTATCCTGTGCTTTTGTAGCCATTCTTTTTAATAAAAATATAGATGACGGCTTCTGTTTCATTACACTCAGACACTTTATAGGCTTCCTCAATCCCTATAAGTTTATCAAGGTGGTTCTCATGGATGAATTTTGGGGAAAACTTAGTTTGCAGGAGCTTACAGGCAATTGGTGAAACCAGCAAAGATTTGTTAAGGAGGGAAGCCAAATGATTATCCTGCAGCTCTATCTGCTTTAGTAATCCCTTGTTTTCATCCATGAGAATTTGTTTTTCTTTATGGTGGAGTAGCTTTCTCCACCTAAGATATTTTTTTAGAAATCTAGTGTATTCTTCTTTAGAAGATTGTTTAGGTTTTAGTTTGTTTAATTGCTTTAAATTGATACTGTTGACGAGTTTAATACATTGATCCCAGTTTTGTGCTTTGCCAATATATTCTTTAAATAAATCTATGCTAATTTAAATCACCTCTAGCTTGTCCTTTTCAGGATTATATTTGTATGTGTCTAAAATGAAGAGAAGTCTTTTTTTCCTACTATCTGTATAGCTGCTATTGATTATCTTTTGCCTAATAATTTCCTTAACCATATAAAAGAATACGTCAAAAGTTTCTTATAAAGAGTTACCCGTTCAAACGGATAAAATTACTTATCCTTGCTTCTTAAATCTGCTAACACATATCTAATCTCGGCATAAGTAATTGTATTTGGCAATTCTTTTTTTATAGGTGTAAGTCTTGTGCTTTTTTTTACATCATTTACTTTTGATTTAATCAAATTATATGTTTTTTCATCCATAAAATCATATACATTCAAAAGACCATAAAATATTAATTTGGCTACTTGAGATTCTACATGTTTTTCTTCAACGTCCCTTTCTTTTGCCATATCAGCTACAGTCTTTTTATTTTTAATCTGTGTCAATGTGTCAAGAAGTGTCTGACCTAACATCTCTTCATTGAATTCAGATTTTGATATCTGGACTTTCTTAAAATCCTGAGGGATATCTTCACAATATTTAGATTCATTTCCTTTTTCAGAAATTAAAAATAATTTTTCTTTTGCTCTTGTCATAGCAACATAAAATATTCTTCTTTCCTCTTCTTCTTTTCTGTCTAATTTTGTTTCTTTAATTATTTGCACTATCCTCTTATCTTCCCAAACATAAGGAAACCCATCAGATCCCATTTTTAATCCAACGAGAAATACGACTTTTGCCTCAAGCCCCTTTGAACCATGAATTGTTTTTGTATTAATTTTGAAATTATGTTTTTCAAAGAATTTTTTATACGGCCAAAGATGAATACTTCTTCTATACAACAACATTATGTCATTAAATTTGTATCCTGTTGAATAGAGCTTTTTTGTAGCATCCATTATGAACTGTGCAGCATCCAAATCATTCAATGAATTGAATTGAAATATCTTTTCCTTGCTTGTTTTGTTGAAGGGTTGGATCTTTTTTATTATTTGCTGAGGGTTTTTCATAATGACTATATTTGAAGCTTCAACAATATTCTTAGCGCTCCTGTAATTATAGGGTAAGATTACAACATTTGCATCATTGAAATCCTCTTTGAAATTAATTATATATTCAACTTCAGATCCCCTAAATTGGTAGATGCTTTGCCAGTCATCTCCAACTGCAAATAAATAATTATCTTCTGTTAAGAGTTGTTTTATAAGCTCTACTTGTGCAGCTGATACGTCTTGATATTCATCAACCAATATATGTTTGAATTTTTTCTGGTATTTTGCTAGAACAGTTGGATGTTTGCTAAATAGTTCAACTACTTTGTGAATCATATCGTTATAATCTATGAGACTTTCAGATATCAAATATTCAACATATTCATCATATATTATTAGCAGTATATTATAAAATTCTAAAACCTCATTGTGTTTTTCTTCTTTTAACCTATCTTTAATTTGTTCTGTAGAAATTCTATTTGATTTAGCTAAATTAATAATTTTCATAAGACCAGTACATAAAAGATAAAATCCTTGCTTAACATGTTTCATCTCTTCAATTGCTTCTAAAGATGGTTTCTGTTTAATTGTCCTTCCTGTTTTATCTACTAATTCTTTATACAGATAATCATAATATTTTGCCAAATCTCCCTGCATTTGTGTTTCAAATGATTCAATAAGCTTTTTGTTGTGTGTTTTAAATTGATTAAGTTTCCATTTTCTTTCTTTTAGGTATTTAATCTTATCAAAATTATAATTTTCTGGTACATTATCTGATTCTTTTGAAATGAACCAATGTTCTATATAAACATCAAAATCAGGCAAATAAAAATCAGGTTTGTAGTTTTTTGTTTTATCATCTTTATTAATCCAAATTACCTCTTTTTCATAATTATACTTAATTCCATGTTCATAAAGATAATTTGCAATTGCTCTTTCTGACTTTGATCTTACTTTTTTTCCATCTAATGTTATGTACTTCCCATATGATTTGTTGTTGCTATTTTCTAGAGATTCTTCTAATTCAACAAGATAATCAAGAATATACTCTTTGATTTTTTGAATAAAATCAGGTTCTTTTTTGTAAATTAAAGTCCTAATTATCTGCTGCTGACTTACATCAGACTTGTTATTTTTTTCTTCATCACCAACTACTTTGAAATTTGTGTTAAATACCTTAGCACCATCTCTTCTTAATATTTGATAGCACAATGCATGTATTGTTTTTATTGTCACATGCCTTATTTCAGAATGTTTTTTCAATTGATCATTTCTAAGGTATTTTAAGTCAGTATCAGATAGTTTTTTTTCAAGAACTTTTTTGTATTTTGGCTCATAAAAAGCTAGAAGTCTATCGTACATTTCATTTGCAGCAAACTTAGTAAACGTCATTGCTAAAATATTACCTGATTTTTCTTCTTTGTTTTGAATGAGATGAAGAATTCTTTTTAACAAAACACGTGTTTTCCCTGCTCCTGCACCAGCAAGAACTAATGTTCTAGGATTATCTGAAAGAATTGCTTGTTTTTGTCCTTCATCACATCCGTCAAAGATTTCAGGATGTGAAAGAGTGGAAATATTAATCTTTTTAGGTTTAGAAACTCTTTTTTTCCTTGGTTTTGGTAGTATTGGTTTAGAAGGAACCTCTTCAACCTCAACAGGATCCTTTTTTACAATTTTAAAGAGACGTTTTATGAATGACATATTTCAATTAGTTTGTGGAAGCAATATTTTCTTCTACTATTCTTCTTTCTTCATTAGTGAGGTTGTAAACAGTATAAATCATATCGTTTAATTCATTGTCCAAGCTATTAACTTCTTTCTGAATTTCAGTAATTTTTGTTTTATAATCAACAAAATATTCTTCTAATTCATCTTGTTCAACAAGAGAAAATCTTTTACTGCTCAGTTTCTTCAGCTCGTTGAAAAATTCATTAAAGTCAAGATCATAAAATTTAGTTAATTTTTTTGAAAATTTCTCAACGATGTAATTAGTTTTTATTCTTTTCTTTAATATCTTTATTAAATTATTAATTTCGTTTTTCAATTCAATAATTTTATTAACTTTTTCTTTAAACACTTTTTCTTGTTTTTCTGAAATTTGCTTAATTGGAACTTTTACCATCTTGTTATAGTCTAACTTACATCTTCCTTTACTTTTTGCGTCTCCAAAAGCTACGAATGTATTAATTTTATAGAATTTAAATAATTTTGAATTAAGATATGCTAAAAGATATCTACTTGATGACACAATAAAATAACAATTATTAATAATGAATTTTCCAATCTTATCTAGAGCAAATTTATGATTTTTTGCTGTGTGAATATATACAATTTTCTCTTCTGTAAAATTATCGTAATATGCACATCTCCTAAGTTCAAACCATTTTCCTTTTCCTTTAATATCTGATCTATTCGCGAGTTTATTTTTGAATTGAGCAAGGTAATCTCTCACAGCAGGATATCTGTCAATTGTAGTTCCTCTCTTAGTGACAACCAAATATAAATTAGTCCAATTGTAAGTATATTTCCCCATTTCAACTCCATCGATAAGTGGTTTAACAATGTCTCTTGAACTACTATCTTTTTTTACTAATTCATCATATACTTCTTGATTGATTACGAATGCAAAATTGGCTCCTGTTTTTATTCCACTAAAACATTGTTTAGAAATAAATTCTCCTAACAGTACTGTGTTCTTTTTTATTTTATCAAGTATTTTTATATTTTCCGTTCCTGATAAGTTCCACCCATCATCACTAAGATTTTCCTGATTTACAGTGATTGATTTGGATTTCAGATATTTGTTGAAATCAAGAAATTCTAATGTATCAAACAAAGCTACTTTTATTTTTTTATTTGGTTTGTTTTCATTTTTTAGAATGACAATAATTGGTTCTGTTGAAGCATCTTCGAATACAGGAAGTTCAAAGAAATTTAACATATATTCCAATTTTACATTTTTCAATAATTTTCTTAAACCTGTACCATACTTTGCTTTCATAAATTTGTTGGATGAAATAAAACCTAAATGTCCGCCTTCTTTTAAAATTGAAATTCCTCTCTCATAAAAATAAGTGTATAAATCTGCTACCCCATTGTATATTTGATAATTCTCTTCTAAGTAAGGTTTAATGTCAGTAAATCTTTCTTGCCTTACGTAAGGAGGATTTCCAATCACAATGTCAAATTTGAATGGAAACTGTTCTCCCCAATTAAATGGTTGTTTTGTTTGATTCTCGTCACTAAGTAAGCTGTCTCCATGTTTTACATTATTTGATAAATCAACCAGTTTTTTATTTTTTCTAGCAATTTTGAGGAAAAGAGAAAGTTTTGTGATTTCAACAGATTCCTCATTAATGTCAACTCCATAAATCGAATTAAGAATTATGTCTCTAGCTTCCTCTTCTTCATTCCACTTATTTAGTGTGAATTGGTTTAATTCTTTTTTCCTCTTTCTACCTTTTTTAATAGCTAAATAATCTCCTTTATTTTCTTTAAACATTTGAATCTCTTTAATTATTTCAACAAGAATATCAACAGCTTTTAATAAAAAAGCACCAGAACCACATGCAGGATCAATTATTTTTATATTTTTAATCTTAGTTTCTAGTTCGTTGATGTTTTTTGAATGTTCAATAATAAGACTTCTAACATCCTTTGATATCTTTTTGGATAAATAAGGAAAGATTGTGTTTCTGCAAATATAATCAGTTACATATTCAGGAGTGTAAAACACACCTTGGATTTTTCTCCTTTCATCTCGTTTTTCATGTATTTTTTCTAAATCAGTTATGGACTGTTCAAATATATGTCCCAAGATATTTACATTGACCTCTGTATTGAAGTCAAAAGAACCCATAAGTAAGAAGTTTTTTACAATTGGATTTAATTTATCTTTATATTTAGATATAATCTCTTTTTCACTTGGAAACAAATCTAATCCTTTATCTAATTTGAAATCCTGTAGTATTTCTTTGAAGAATTTCCTTGGTCGAAGATCTTTAAAAAATATTTTTTGTGGAAATGGTGCTCTAAATAGCTCACCATTAAATCCTCTAATTTGTTTTGGGGTTTCTTTATCCAGTTCCTTAAATACACTTGCAATCTTAGAAGAAACAAAGGAACTATGGTTATCAATTATGCCTGCTTTTAGTACTTGTAATATTTTTTCAACAAAATATCTTTTATCGAGTAATTCTTTATCTTCTGCAAAAAAGATAAACATCAATCTATTTAATATCAGTTGAGCAAAGTGAATTGCAGCATCTTTTGAAACATCTTCAGAATACTCTTTGATTAGCATTAATCTGGTTTCATGATACAATTTATAGAATTCCTTTGTAAATTCTCTTTCTTCAATTAAAGACTCTTTGTGTATTTTTTCAAGATATCCTGATTCAACATTATTTTTAGAAAATACAGCTATGAATTCTTTAAGTTTATTAGTATCTTTTTCTATGTCTATAAAATTAAACTTGTAGTATTTTGAATAACCTTTTGAATAATCAAATAGTATAAATTCTCTGTAATTGGTAGCAACACCGTAAGGTATTGCTTCTTTACTTAAGTATCTCCAAAGTTGTTGAACTGGACTTTCTCTTGTTTTTCCTTTTGTTTGAGGTTTAAATAAATCTGTATCACTGTCCTTCACTTCAATGACGAGCATCTTTTCTCCGTTTGGATAATGAAATGTAAACTCAACATTCCCTTCTTCATGTTTAAGATCATGTTTAATTGTATAACCTAATACGTCTTTAAGAACAAACAATGCAAAATTGAAATAATTTTCTTTTTCTTTTAGCGTACCTGAATGTAAAAGTTTTAGCCATTCGTCAGATGCTTTTTTTTGTTTACTATTGATCTTTATATTGGAAGTTAACCTAGATATTGTTTTTGGATTGAATAAAATCTTCATGTTATCTACTTAACCTCACATATA